>Ga0070741_10000969_pt1 | contig 94314 bp, 92 predicted proteins | sample Coa_R1_4_FD_66440 | JGI IMG/M metagenome (GOLD analysis project Ga0070741, IMG submission 66440) | Surface soil microbial communities from Centralia Pennsylvania, which are recovering from an underground coalmine fire - Coalmine... | ecosystem: Environmental > Terrestrial > Soil > Unclassified ...
GCCGACCGGCTGCTGCGCGTCGCCTGCGCGATGCTCAGGGAACAAACCCGCTACGACCCCATGCGACGCAACGGTCCGCTTGCGGCCCATTGACAAACGGTGGGGAGTCCACTCCCTGCGGGGTCGCTACGCTCGCCGCACCGCACTCGTGCCAGGAAGTCGCGCGCAGTGCCCTGCGGACCTTCGTGTCGGGTCACGCTCCTCGTGGAGCTCCTGCGGTCGAGGTCAGTCGGCGTCCTCCTCCTCGAGGGTCACGAGCATCCGGAGCGGCCGCCAGCTCTCGTCGCGCACGACCATCGCCCAGACGCGAACCGGGATCAGCGAGGCGTCCTTCCGGAGGCAGCGCGCCTGGAAGACGATCTCGCGCACCTGGCCGCGCCGGAGGCGCTCGAGCTCGGGAAGGTTCCGTTCGACGTCCGCGACGTTCAGGAGCTGCGGCCAGCGCAGCTCGACGAGCTCGTCGTTCGTCCAGCCCGTCATCTCGCGCAGCTTCGGGTTCCCGTGGAGAAGCTGCTCGGTGTCGGGATCGACGTAGGCGCGGCCGCACGTCGCCGTGTCGAACATCGCGCGGCGCTCCGCCTCGCTGTCGCGGAGCGCGCGCTCGAGCGCGGCGATCTCGACGGCGTCGATGGAGTCCTCGGCGAGCACAGCGGACGGCTCCGACGTCGCTTCGAGCGCCTCGCTTCGCGTCAGCGCGGCCATGTCCCCACCCCTCCCTCTCTTCGGCCGAGCGGCGGCTCGGCATGAGCGGTCGCCGTGTCGGCGGAAGGGTGCCGGCGTGGGGCGGTCAAAGCAATCGAGCGCCGCAGGCCCCGGGCGGTCCCGTAGCGCGTTCGCCACGTCGCTCGGTGAGGCGTCGCGCAAACCGTTCGCCGTCCGCAACGCCCGCGCCCGCGGGCGGCCCGCGAATTGCGGGACGGAACGCGCACGCCCGCTCGACGGGCTACCGGGGTCGGCGCCGGATTAGCGCAATTCATTGATCTCGTTTCGAGATAGAGGTTGCGCTCATGCGATTGCTGCTTATCCTCACCTCGTTCCGTGCGGCGCCGATACGCCAATCGGAGAGGAGTGAGCGAAAAAGATGATCCCCAACGTGGTACCCCCCGTGAGCGGCGCCGGGTTCATTCCCGCCCACCCGCTTCCGGGCATGTTCGATACCGGCTTTGCGGTCGGCCTTCTGGTCGCGATCGTCGCGTTCGGCGCGCTGGTGCTCGCGGCCCTGACCTCGCTCCGGGCGCGCGGCAGCGATGCGACGCCCCCGCGCCGGGGCTCGGGCTCGCCGCGCCCGGCCTTCCTCCGCCTCGCCCCACAGCCGCGCGAGCGGATGGCCTGACCCCGGCCGCGCGCCTCAGGCGCCCGTGCGACCGACGAGGGGCAGCCGAACGACGATCTCGGCGCCCTTGCCGACGCCGTCGCTGAGGGCCTCGATCCGCCCGCCGTGCATCTCGACGAGGCTCTTCGCGAGCGTCAGCCCGATGCCGAGCCCGCCTCCCGTGCGATCCTCGGCCGCCTGCTGAAACGCGTCGAAGACGCGGGGAAGCATCTCGGGCGCGATGCCGATCCCCGAATCGCGCACGCGCAGGACCGCGTGATCGCCGTCGCGCACGAGCTCGACGCCCACCGACGCGCCCGCAGGCGTGAACTTCGAGGCGTTGGACAGCAGGTTCACGACGATCTGCGCGATCCGGGTCTCGTCGGCCATGACGTGCAGCTGCTCGTCGGCGATCGCGATCTCGAGCGGCTGAGCCTTCGCGTCGACCGCGGGACGGCACGTCTCGACCGCCGCCCGGACCGCGGTCCGCAGGTCGACCTCCTTGGAATCGATCCGGATCTTGCCGACGGAGATGCGGCTCACGTCGAGCAGGTCGTCGACGAGCTTCGCGACGTGGCGCGCCTGGCGATCGATGATCGCGATCTGCCGGCTCACCGGGGCCTCGCCACCGAGGACGTGCTGCGCGACCCGCGTCGACGCGAGGATCGACGAGAGCGGGCTCCGGAGCTCGTGCGAGAGGACCGCCAGGAAGCGGTCTTTGTGCGCGTTCGCCTCGTCGAGCTCGGCGTTCTTCTCCGCGAGGCGCGCGAAGGCGTCGTTGCGCTCGCCTTCGGCGTCGAGGATGAAGCGGCCGACGGAGGCCTTCAGGCTGACGTCGACGAGATCGATGAGCAGACGGCGCGCCGAGCGGAGGTCGGCGGTCGTCAGACCGGCGGCGTCGCCACACGCCTCGAGCGACTCGGTCACGATCCGCCGGAAGAGCAGCATCTCGTCGAACAGCTCCTCGACGGTGTAGCCGTGGCTCCGCCTCTGCCGTCCGTGCTCCGCCCCCTCGCGCTCGAGCTCGGGCGATTCCTGGTCGCGGAGGCAGCGCACCAGGATGCGCAGGAGCGACGGGAGGTGATCGTCGAGCTCTTCGCCCTCGAGCCCGTGGCGGCAAGCAGGCTGCGAGGGGTCGGCACGGACCTCGTCGCGCCAGCGCTGCAGCATCGAAGGCGATTCCCGCTCCAGGCAGGCCGCCAGCTTTTCGAAGGGCATCGTCCCGAATCCGTTCGCGAACCGTGGGCGAGGACCGAGCCCGCACGGGCGAGGTGCGCGGTCGCGCTCGCTCGACGGTACCAGCGGCTCCGACGGGTGAGAAGATCGCGGATGGCGCGGAGGCGAGAAGACCTCCGGGCATGCCGGAGGTCTTCCGCGAAGGATGGAGCAGAAGGGATTTGAACCCTCGACCCCCACGTTGCGAACGTGGTGCTCTCCCAGCTGAGCTACTGCCCCACGTGCTGCGGCCGCTGTCGCGCCCGCTCACGGCATTCTGGCTGGACGATTGGCGGTCCTACCAACGGCCCCGGGGACCTTCAACCCGACCCTGCGGCGTACACGCCGAGCACCGCACGGGGGCGAATTCAATCACCGTGGCGACAGGCGCTCGCGCTCCTCCTGGTCGGCTTTGCACTCGATGCAGAGGGTGGTGACCGGGCGGGCCTTCAGGCGCTCGATCCCGATCGGCTCGCCGCACTCCTCGCAGAGGCCGAACGAGCCGTCGTCGATCCGGCCCAGGGCCTCGTCGATCTTCGAGAGGAGCTTCCGCTCACGGTCGCGGATGCGGAGCACGAGGTTGCGCTCGCTTTCGAGGCTGCCGCGGTCCGTCGGATCGGGAAACCCGTCGATCTCGTCGCCCATGCCCTGGGCCGTGCGTTCGGCCTCCCCCAGCAGCTCGGTCCGTCGGAGGAGCAGGTGCTCGCGAAAGTAGCGCAGATCGTCTTGCTTCATGGATGGCCCGCCGCTCCCCCGCTGTTCGGAGAATCGCGCGATGCTACCAGCCGGCGCTGCCCCGGTAAACGGCATTCCGGTCGCGGCGGGAGCAAGCGCCGGGCCACGCGCTCACGCCGCGAACGCGGCGACGAGCCGACGAACCGCGGCCGCGGGGTCCGGCGCGCCGAGGACCGCCGCGATCGCCGCGATGCCGGCCGCGCCGGCGGAGCGCACCTCGGGCGCCCGAGCGTCGTCGATGCCGCCGATCGCGACGACCGGGATCTCGGAGGCGCGGCAGACGCCCGTGAGCGCGTCGAGCCCCTGCGGAGGCCCGTACGCCCGCTTGCTCGGCGTCTCGAACACGGGGCCGTAAACGACGAAGTCCGCTCCGGCGGCATCGGGGATCTCGGCCGCCGAGTGGAGCGAGCGCCCGACGATCGCGCCCGCCGGCAGAAGCCGGCGCGCGTCCGCGGGGGCGATCCCGGCCGCGGGCAGCTGCACACCGTCGGCACCGACGGCGCACGCGACGTCGACGCGATCGTTCACCAGCAGCTTGACGCCGGCTCGGCGGCAGAGCTCGCGCAGCCGCTCGGCGCGCTCGTAGACGAAGCCGCCGGCGAGGTCCTTGTCGCGGAGCTGCAGGGCGCCCGGCCCCCCCGCGATTGCCGCCGCGAGAGCGCGCCACTCCTCCGGCGAGAAGGCTTCGCCGGGCGCCGCCGCCGGGAACCGCGAACGGTCCGTCACCACGACGACCGGCGGGTCGAAGGGCACGCCCGTCAGTCGAGCATCCCCTCGATCGGGCTCGAAGCGGTCGCGTAGAGCTTCCGCGCGATGCGGCCCGCGAGGAACGACTTCCGCCCGGCATCGACGGCGAGCCGCATCGCCTCTCCCATGAGCACGGGATCGCGCGCGCCCGCGATCGCCGTGTTCATGAGGACGGCGTCGCAGCCGAGCTCGAGCGCGCGCGCGGCGTCCGACGCGCAGCCGACGCCCGCGTCGACGATGACGGGCACGCGGCTCTGCTCGATGATGATGCGGAGGTTGTAGGGGTTCCGGATCCCGAGGCCGGATCCGATCGGCGCGGCGAGCGGCATCACCGCGGCGCAGCCGAGGTCTTCGAGGCGGCGGCACGCGACCGGGTCGTCGGTCACGTACGGCAGCACGACGAAGCCTTCCTTCACCAGGATGCGAGAGGCCTCGAGGGTCGCCGGCACGTCGGGGAAGAGCGTCTTCTCGTCGCCGATCACCTCGACCTTGACGAGGTTCCCGACGCCCGCCTCGCGCGCGAGGCGCGCGGTCCGCACCGCGTCCTCCGCCGTGTGGCAGCCGGCGGTGTTCGGGAGGATCGTGAAGCGGTCGGGCGGGACGTGGTCGAGCAGGTTCTCCTTGCCGGCGTCGACGATGTTCACGCGCCGCACGGCGACCGTCACGATCTCCGCGCCGCTCGCGTCGATCGCGCGGCGGGTCTCCGCGAAGTCACGGTACTTGCCCGTGCCGACGATGAGGCGGGAGCGATAGCGCCGGCCGCCGAGCTCGAGAAAGTCGCCGTCGCTCATCAACCGCCTCCCACGAGCTGGACGACCTCGACGACGTCGCCGGCGCAGAGCCGGAGCGCGGCGTACTCGTCGCGCGGCACGATGTCGCGATTCACCTCGACCGCGACCCGGCGCGCGCCGAGGCCGAGCGCCGCGAGCAGCTCCGCGACCGACGCGCCGTCCGCGACCGCGCGCGCCTCGCCGTTCAACCGGATCTCCATGCGATGATTTCGGATAGTCGCCGCCCGTCACCTTTACAACCGAGGGGGCCAATGGTAGCGCCCGCTGGGTCGGCGGGACGGAAGGGCGCTCGGGCATGCAGCCACGTGGGGTTTGTCGAATCGACCTCGACGCCCTCGCGCACAACCTCCGCGAAGTCCGCCGCGTCGTGGGCTCCGCCGTCCGCGTGTGCGGCGTCGTCAAGGCAGATGCGTACGGCCACGGCGCGGTCCCGGTCGCGCGCACGCTGCTCGCGCACGGCGCGGACTCGCTCGCGGTCGCCTGCTTCGACGAGGCGCGCGACCTCCGGCGCGGCGGCATCGCGGCGCCGGTGCTGGTGCTCGGCGGCGTGCCGGCGAGCGACGCGACGGCGGCGTGCGAGCTGGGCCTGTCGGTCGTCGCCTGGGATGCGCGCTCGCTCGCGGAGCTCGCGGCGGCGCTCCCGGCCGGGCGACGGCTCCGCGTGCACCTCAAGTTCGACACCGGCATGAATCGGATCGGCGCTCCGGTCGCCGACGTCGGCGCGCTCGCGGACGCCGTCCGCGGCCTCGCGATCGACGTCGAGGGCGTGATGTCGCACCTCGCGTGCGGCGAGGTCGTGAGCGACGAGAGCGTCGCGCGCCAGCGCGCGCGCTTCGAAGAAGCCCTCGCGGCGCTCGCGCAGCAAGGACTCCGGCCGGGACTCCGCCACCTCGCGAACAGCGGCGGCCTGCTGTCCGATCCCGCGACGCACTACGACATGGTCCGGCCCGGGATCGTCCTCTACGGGGCGCTCCCGGCGCGCGAGCTCGCCTCGCGCGTGAGCGTCCGCCCGGTGATGCAGCTGGCGGCGACCGTCATCCAGGTGCGCGACGTCGCTGCCGGCGAGCGCGTCGGATACGGGCTCACGTTCGAGGCGAAGCGCCCGAGCCGGATCGCGGTGCTGGCGCTCGGCTACGCCCAGGGCGTGCCGCGCTCGCTCTCGAACCGCGGCGCGGTGGTCGTGCGGGACCGCCTCGCGCCGATCGCGGGGATCGTCTCGATGGACCATACCGCGATCGACGTGACCGACGTGCCGGAGGTCGCAACGGGCGACGAAGCGATCTTCTGGGGACGCGCCGAGGAGCCGCGGCTCGACGTCATGGACGTCGGCGAGCGCGCCGGCACGCTCGGCTACGAGCTGTTGACGCGAGTTGCTGCGAGCGTCCCGCGCGTCTATCGCGCCCGCGACGTCGCGCGGCGCGCCTCGGGACGAGCGTAGCCTTCGAATCTCAGAAGCGAGGAACGATGAGCGAGAGCGATCGCGGGCCGCGGATCCGGCGGGCATTGATGTCGGTCAGCGACAAGACGGGAGTGCTGGACCTCGCACGCGCGCTCCACGCTCTCGGCGTCGAGATCCTCTCGACCGGCGGAACGGCGAAGCTCCTGCGCGACGCGGGCATCCCGGTCCAGGAGGTCGCCGACTACACCGGCTTTCCCGAGATGCTCGACGGCCGGGTGAAGACGCTCCACCCGAAGGTGCACGGCGGCCTGCTCGGGCGGCGCGACCTGCCCGAGCACGTCGCCGCGATGGAGAAGCACGGCCTCCCGCCGATCGACCTCGTGTGCGTGAACCTCTACCCGTTCCGCGAGGTGACCGCGCGCGGCTGCTCGCTCGAGGAGGCGATCGAGAACATCGACATCGGCGGCCCGTCGATGCTGCGATCGGCCGCGAAGAACCACGCCGCCGTGACGGTCGTGGTCGATCCGGCCGACTACGAACCGATCCTCGCCGAGATGCGCGAGCACGACGGCGCGACGACGCTCGCGACGCGCGCCCGCCTCGCGAAGAAGGTCTTCCGCACGACCGCCGCCTACGACGGCATGATCGCCGACTATCTGGGCGCGCTGGAGCGGACCGACGAGGAGCCGTTCGGCGAGACGCTGCACCTGCAGCTCGTGCGCTCGGCGCACCTCCGATACGGCGAGAACCCGCACCAGCACGCGGCCGTCTACGGCGACTTCTCGCGCATCCTCGAGCAGCTCCACGGGAGGGAGCTCTCGTACAACAACCTCGTCGACATCGACTCGTCGCTGCGCCTCATGGCCGACTTCGCCGGCGACGGGCGCGCCGTCGTCGCGATCCTGAAGCACAACACGCCGTGTGGCGTCGGCGCCGGGGCCACGGTGCTGGACGCGTACCGGAAGGCGTTCGCGACCGATCCGGAATCGCCGTTCGGCGGCATCCTGATCGCGAACCGCACCTGGGACCTGCCGCTCGCGCAGGCGGTCGACGAGATCTTCAGCGAGGTGCTGATCGCGCCCGACTTCGCGCCCGACGCGCTCGCGCTCCTCCGGAAGAAGAAGAACCGCCGCCTCATGCGCTGGCACGTGGACCGGATGCCGAAGTCCGCGCTCGATCTCCGGAGCGTCGTGGGCGGCGTCCTCGTCCAGGACCAGGACACGGCGATCGAAGACCCGGCGCAGGCGAGGGTCGCGACGCGGCGGCCGCCGACCGCGGCCGAGATCGCCGCGCTGTCGTTCGGCTGGCGCGTCGTCAAGCACGTGAAGTCGAACGCGATCGTCTTCGCGGCGGAGGACCGCACGCTCGGGGTCGGCGGCGGACAGACGTCGCGCGTCGACGCGGTCCTGCTCGCGATCGAGAAGGCGGGCCGCCAGAAGATCTCGCTCGCGGGCAGCGCGCTCGCGAGCGACGCGTTCTTCCCCTTCCCCGACGGCGTCGAGCACGCGCTCGCGGCGGGCGCCACGGCGATCGTGCAACCCGGCGGAAGCGTGCGCGACGAGGACGCGGTCGCGGCCGCCGACGCGCGCGGCGCCGCCATGGTCCTGACCGGCGTCCGCCACTTCCGGCACTGATCAGGGCGAGCCGGTGAGCGACCGCCCCGCGCTCGACATCCTCCTCGTCGGCTCCGGCGGCCGCGAGCACGCGCTCGCGTGGAAGCTCCAGCAGTCGCCGCGCTGCCGCCGGCTCGTGTGCGCGCCCGGCAACGCCGGCATCGAGGCGATCGCCGAATGCGCGCCCGTCTCCGCGGAGAACGTGCCGGCGCTGGTCGCGCTCGCGGAGCGCGAGCGCGTCGAACTCGTGATCGTCGGTCCCGAGGCGCCGCTCGCGGCCGGCATCGTCGACGAGCTCGAAGCGCGTGGCATCCGGGCCTTCGGCCCGACCCGGGACGGCGCCCGGCTCGAGGGCAGCAAGGTCTTCTGCAAGGAGATCCTGCGCGAGGCCGGCGTCGCGACCGCGGACTTCGCGGTCGCGTCCGAGCCGGCCGACGCCCACCGCCACGTCGATCGCGTCGGCGCGCCGATCGTCGTGAAGGCGGACGGGCTCGCCGCCGGAAAGGGCGTGTTCGTCTGCGATTCGGCCCCCGAGGCGCATGCTGCGATCGACGAGATCATGTCGGCGCGCGCCTTCGGCGAGGCGGGAGCGCGCGTCGTGCTCGAGGCGCGGCTCCCGGGCGAGGAGGCATCCTTTCTCGCGCTCACCGACGGCGAGTGCGTCGTGCCGCTCGCGACGTCGCAGGACCACAAGCGGATCGGGGACGGCGACACCGGCCCGAACACCGGCGGCATGGGCGCCTACTCGCCCGCCCCGATCGTCACCGCGGAGCTCGAGCGCGCGATCGTGGATGAGATCCTGCGCCCGGTCGTCCGGACGCTGCGCGCGCGCGGCGTGATCTTCCGCGGCGTCCTCTACGCCGGCCTCATGATCCACGACCGCCGCGCGAGCGTCCTCGAGTTCAACGTGCGCTTCGGCGATCCCGAGTGCCAGCCGCTCATGCTGCGCTTGCAGAGCGACCTCGTCGACCTGTGCGAGGACGTCGTCGAGGGACGGCTCGCCGAGGCGCGCGTCGGATGGGATCCGCGCGCGGCGGCGTGCGTCGTGATCGCGGCCCCCGGCTATCCGGGGCACGTCGAGAAGGGCACGCCGATCACCGGCCTCGCGGAGGCGGCGCGCGAGCCCGACGCGGTGGTGTTTCACGCCGGAACGGCTCGCGACGAGAGCGGGCGGACGGTCGTCAGCGGCGGTCGCGTGCTGGGCGTGACGGCCCTCGGCGCGACCATCGCAGACGCCGTCGCGCGCGCGTACGCCGCGACCAAGCGCATCGACTTCCCCGGCATGCAGTACCGCCGCGACATCGGCCGGCGCGCGGGCGCGCGGCCCGCCGGATGACCGACCGCGAGGCCGCGATCGCGGCCGCGGTGCGCGCGCTCCAGCGCGGCGAGCTCGCGGTCTTCCCGACGGAGACGCTGTACGGGATCGGCTGCGACGCGCTCGACGGCGACGCCCTGGCCCGCCTCCTCGCCGTCAAGCAGCGACCGCAGGAGAAGGGCATCGCGGTGATCCTCGCCGACGTGGCGATGCTGGACGCGGTCGCGGCGTCGGTCTCCGAGCCTGCCCGCCGGCTCGCCGAGCGGTTCTGGCCCGGGCCGCTCACCCTGCTCTTCCCGGCGCGCGCCGGGCTGCCGGAGCCGCTCGTCGTCGCGGGCAAGGTCGCGGCGCGCGTATCGAGCGATCCGGTCGCGCGGGCGCTCGCGCGCGGCCTCGGACGTCCGATCGCGGCGCCGAGCGCGAACCCCGGCGGCGACCCGCCCGCGCGCGACGTCTCCCAGGCGCGCGCGTACTTCGGCGACGCGGTCGCGGCGTACGTCGATGCGGGCGACGTCGTCGGTCCCCCGTCGACGCTCGCGGACCCCGGCCCGCCGCTTCGCATCCTGCGCGAGGGCGCCATCGCGGGACGCGCGGTCGCCGAGGCGCTCGCAGCGGGCTGACTCGAAGACCCGGCGCGCTCCGGCTACAAGCTCCTTCCGGTCGCGGCGCCTCGCGCCGGACCGTTCGCACCCGCACGGGAGAGGAGCTTCGTTTGGCACGCATCGAGCCGTTTCGCGCCCTCCGCTACACCGCCGCGGCCGGCCCGCTCGCCGACCTGATCGCGCCGCCCTACGACGTCATCGACGAGCCCGAGCGCGCGCGTCTCGCCGCATCCTCGCCAGCGAACGCGATCCACCTCGAGCTGCCGCGCGGCGAGCGCCCGTACGAGACCGCGGCGGCATTGCTGTCGCGCTGGCAGAAGGACGGCTGGCTCGCCGTGGATCGCGAGCCTGGCGTGCTCCTCTACGCGCAGACCTTCGCGACCGAGCGCGGCAGCGCCGAGCGATGGGGCGTGCTGGTCGCGCTCCAGCTCGAGCCGCTCGACGGCGGCGTCGTGCTGCCGCACGAGCGGACGCTCGCCGCGCCCAAGGCGGATCGCCTGAGCTTGATCCGCGCCTGCCGGACGAACCTGAGCCCGATCTTCGGCATGGTGGACGTGCCGCTCGACCTCGCCGGACAGGCAGTCGCGGCCGAGCCGATCGCGAGCTTCGAGGACCGAGCGGGAATCGGCCATCGCCTGTGGCGGCTCGCCGAGCCGACCGCCGTCGCGCGGCTCCGCGATCGCATCGCCGCCGAGCAGGTCTTCATCGCCGACGGCCACCACCGCTACGAGACCGCGCTCGCCTACCGCGACGAGCGCCGCGCGGCAGACGCCGCGCCCGGCTCGAAGCCTTACGACTTCGTGCTCGCGTACCTGTGCTCGACGCGCGACCCCGGGCTCGTCGTGCTGCCGACGCATCGCCTCCTCGCCGGGGCACCGGGCGACGAGGAGATCCTCGCGCCGCTCCGCGGGAAGCTCGCGCTCGAGAGCTTCACCGACCCGGCCGCGCTCGCGCGCGCGATCGCGTCGGGGCCCTCGCCCGCCGGCCGCCCGCGCGTCGGCCTGGTTCGCCGTGGCGCCGCGGCGTCGTGGCAGATCGCGGTCGAGCCCGGCTCCGGAGGCGAGCGTGGTCTGGCGGCGCTGCCCGCTCCGCTTCGCTCGCTCGACGTGTCGTTGCTGCACGAGGTCGTGCTGCCCGGGATCGCGGCCGACCGCTTCTCGTACACGCACGACGTCCGCGAGGCCCTCGCCGCGGTCGCGAGCGGATCGGCGGAGCTGGCGGCGCTCGTTCCGCCGCCCCGCGTCGAGGACGTGCTCGCGATCTCGCGCGCGGGCCTCACGATGCCGCAGAAGTCGACGTATTTTCATCCCAAGGTCCTGACCGGCCTCGCGTTCCACCGCCTGGACGACGGCGCCGAGCGATAGCTCGTCTGCGACGGACCAGACGCGCGCCAACGTTCGCCCTCGCAAAATACGAAGTTTTTCGGCAAGACGGGGTTGGGGGCTTCCGTTCGGGATGGATCGGTACGGGAAGCCCCGGAGGGAGACGAAGGCGCGCTTGCGACGGATGGCCGCAATTCTGGTCTGCGCGCTGGTGCTCACCGGCGCGAGCGCGAGCCTCGCGGCCGCGCCGCCCGCGGACGAGACGACCGCGCGGCCCGCGATCGCGGCGACCGAGCCCGCGCACGAGATGCCTGGCGCGGCGAGCCGTGATGCCGACGCCGCGGCGACGGACATCGAGCTCGACGACGATCTCCCCGTCGAGCAGCCCGCGTTCCAGGATCCCTTCGAGCCGCTCAACCGGACGACGTTCGCGTTCAACCGCCGCGTCGACGGCTGGGTGATCTCGCCGGTGGCGCGCGCGTACGGCTGGGTCGTGCCGGGTCCCGTCAAGAGCGGCGTCCGCAACTTCTTCTCGAACCTCGAGTCGCCCGTGCGCCTCGTGAACGACCTCCTGCAGGGCGAGTGGAAGAACGCCGGCTCGACGTTCGCCCGCTTCGCGATCAACACCGTCGCCGGCGGCGTCGGCTTCGTCGACACGGCGTCGTACGTCGGGATCGCGGGGCACGACGCGGACTTCGGCCAAACGCTGGCCGCGGGCGGCGTCCGGAGCGGACCGTATCTCGTCGTCCCGATCCTCGGCCCGACCACGCTGCGGGACGGATTCGGCGCCCTCGTCGACACGGCGATGAACCCGGCGTTCTACTTGACGGAAGGCGTCTCGCCGGTCGTCTCGGCGTCGATCGGCACCGGCGCGGAGGGCCTCGCGAAGCGCGAGCAGCACGACGACGACCTGCGCCGGCTGAAGGAGAGCTCGGTCGACGAGTACGCCGCGATGCGGAGCGCGTACCTGCAGAACCGGATGGCGGCGATCGGCGAGAGCGGCGACGGACGCAGGACCGAACCGACGCCTGCAGCGACCGACGCTGCGACCGTCGCGAGCGATGCGGCGATCGCTGCGACCCGACCGACGACCGCGGCCGGCGCGCCGACGGCGACCGCGGCCGGCTCGCCGACGGCGACCGCGACCGGCTCGCCGACGGCGACCGATCCGGCTACTTGATCTTGCCCGCGGCGAGGTCCCCGATCTTGCCCTCGAGGCTCGCGACCAGCGCGGCGAACCCCTCGCGCTCGATCGTCGCGGCGAAGTCCGCGCGCCGGAGCGCGAGCTCGCTCACGGTGCCCTTCAGGTAGACGTCGACGATGCGCCACGCCCCGTCGCGCTCGCGCAGGCGGTAGTTGAGCACCGTCGCGGCCGCGCCCGGCTCGCGGAGCTTCGTCGACACCTGCACGGTCCCCTGCGCCGCCGACTCCTCGCCGAGCGTCTCGAAGGTCTGCCCGGCGTAGCCGTGAAAGCGGCCGGCGTAGTTCGCGACCATGTACTCGCGAAAGAGCGCCAGCCAGCGCTGGCGGCTCGGCTCGTCGAGGCCCTCGAACGCGCGCCCGAGCGACTTCCGCGCCATGAAGTCGAGGTCGTACGCCGCGTCGATCGCGGGCGCGAGGAGCTCGAAGCGCTCGTGATAGGTCAGATCCGCCGATCGCCGCATGACGCCGAGCATCGCCTCGTGGAGCCGATCCACGACACGCACCGGGCCGCTCACCGCGGTCTGGTCTGCGCCGGACGGCGCGGCGAGCGCGATCGCGCACGCTGCGATCGCGGCAAGTGCGGCCGACACGGCCAGCCGCGACAACGCGTCCCCCCTCGCTCCCATGCCGTCTCCGAGCCGGATCCCGGCCCGGCGTTGATACCAGAGGAGCCGATGCCGGCAACGGGTTCGTCGGGGTGAGCGGTCGCTCCGCATGCCCGACTGGCGCGATCGGCGCGACTCTTCTAGCAACGGTGTGGCGCGGTCACCGACCGCGAGCGAAGCGAGCCCGCAGGGAGCAGGCCCCGTTCGGCTTTGCCGAACGGGGCGAGGGAAGCGTTTCCCTGGCGCGACAACGGAGGATTGGTGCAAGCGGAGAACCGCGCCTCGGCGACGTGGGCCGGACCGACGACGCAGGCGGCTCCGATCGTCGTGACCGAGCACCTCTTCCGGCGGTTCGGGTCGCTCGTCGCGGTCGACGACCTCTCGCTACGGGTCGAGCGCGGGCAGATCTTCGGCTTCCTCGGGCCGAACGGCGCCGGCAAGACGACGACGATCAAGATGCTGTGCGGGCTCCTCCGCCCGAGCGAGGGGCGCGCGCACGTGGCCGGCTTCGCGGTCGAGTCGCAGCAAGCGAGCATCAAGCGCGCGACCGGCTACATGGCGCAGCAGTTCTCGCTCTACCCGGACCTGACGGTCGAGGAGAACTTCGAGTTCTTCGCCGGCGTCTACGGCATCCATGGGCGCGCGGCGGCACGCCGCATGGACGCGCTCTTCGAGCCGATCGACCTCGACGGCCTCCGCGAGGTGCAGGCGGGCCAGCTGTCGGGCGGGATGAAGCAGCGCCTGGCGCTCGCATGCGCGCTCGTGCACGAGCCGGCGCTGGTGTTCCTCGACGAGCCGACCGCCGGCCTCGATCCGAGCCAGCGCCAGCGGCTCTGGAACTTCCTCTACGATCTCTGCGATCGCGGCACGTCGCTTTTCCTCACCACGCACTACCTCGACGAGGCGGAGCGCTGCCATTCCGTCGGATTCATGCTGCGCGGCCGGCTGATCGCGCAGGGCCCGCCGCCGGTCCTCCGCTCGAAGCTCCGCGGACGCATGGCCGGAGCGCAGGTGCAGCGCCCGGTCGAGGCGATGCGCATCCTGCGCGAGCTGCCGGGGATCGACGACGTGACGATCCACGGCCACGATCTCCGCATCCTCTTCTCCGAGGCGGGCGACGGCCCGGCGCAGGCCGCGCGCCTCGAGCGCACGGCGGCCGCCGCCGGTGCGCCGCTCGAGCACGTGTACCCGCTCGAGCCGACGCTCGAGGACCTCTTCATCAGCTACGCGCGCGGCGGCGTCGCGCCGCCATGATCTGGAACGTCTACCACGTCGCGCTGAAGGAGATCCTCCACCTCGTGCGCGACCGGCGCACGCTCGCCTTCCTGATCCTCATGCCCCCGATCCTGACCGTCATCTTCGGGTACGCGATCGGCAGCCCGAAGGTGTCGGCGATCGCGACCCGCGTCCTCGACCTCGACGGCGGCCGCGTCGGCGAGGCGTACGTCGAGGCGATCCGCGACTCCGTCGCGTTCCGGCCGGACGTCCGCGAAGGCGCTCGGGAGTCGGACGTCGCGGAGGCGGAAGCGGCCCTCCAGCGCGACGAGATCAGCGCCTTCGTCGTGCTGCCGCGCGGGCTCACCCGGTCGCTCGACGCTGGCGAGAGCGGGACGGTGCGCGCGGTCGTCGATGCCTCCGACACCTTCACCGCGCCGTCGATCCTGCGCGAGCTCGGCGCCGTGACGGTGCAGCAGAACCTCTTCCTCGCGGCGGACAATCTGCGGCGCGCGGGTCGCGCGGCGAGCGTCGAGGACGGGCTCGCGCAGGCGGCCCCGATCGAGCTCGCCGCCGAGCTGCGCTTCAACCCGGAGCTCCGAAGCCAGAACTTCGTGATGCCGGGTGTGATCGGCCTCGTGCTGCAGCTCCTGACGGTCATCGTCATGTCGACGTCGATCGCGCGCGAGCGCGAGCGCGGGACGATGGAGCAGCTCCTCGTGACGCCGCTCACGCCGCCGCAGATCTTCATCGGGAAGATCCTGCCCTACTTCCTGCTCGCTCTGGTCGTCACGGCGAGCGTGCTGCTCCTCGCCTGGCTCCTGTTCGCGATCGCGCTCTCGGGGCACGTGACCGTCGTCGCGGCGCTCGTCGTCGCGTTCGTGCTGGGATCGCTCGGGGTCGGACAGCTCATCTCGGTCGTGTCGCGGAACCAGGGCCAGGCGATCCAGCTGGCGGTCTTCTTCATCCTGCCCGCGTTCGTGCTTTCGGGCGCGTTCACGCCGATCGAGACGCAGCCTCCGAACGTCCGGCCGATCGCGTACCTGTTCCCGCTCACGTACTTCTGCCGCGGCTTCCGGGCGGCGCTGCTCCGTCAGGCGTCGCTCGCCGACGTCCGGACCGACCTCCTCGTCATGGGCGCGTTCGTGCTCATCACGTTCGGCGCGTCGGTGCTCGTCTTGCGCGCCCGCCGCGACGCCGTCTGAGCGGTCCCGGCACGCGTCGCCGACGCGGCCGTTGCGCCGGAGCGGCGAGCGGCGCAAGCTTCGACGCAACCGTCGGTTACGAAGAAAGGAGTCGTGCATGTCCGCTCAGGGCTCCGGATACGCGGAGCTGATGGCGATCGCCGTCGGCTACCAGGCCTCGCGTGCCGTCATGGTCGCGGCCGAGCTCGGCATCGCCGACGTTCTCCGCGACGACACGCGCTCGGTGGCCGACATCGCGGCCGCGACCGCAACTCACCCGCCCACCCTGTATCGACTGCTCCGCGCGCTCGCGTCGATCGGAGTGCTGCACGAGGACGACGAGCGCCGCTTCTCCCTCACCGCCATGGGGCGACACCTTCGCAGCGATGCGCCGGGCTCGCCCGGCGCGCTCGCCCGCTTCTTCGGGCGCGACTACCAGTGGGCAGCGTGGGGGCACCTCCTCCACAGCGTCCGGACCGGCGAGAACGCCATGCGCGCCCTCTACGGCGTCGACGTCTGGAAGTACCGCGAAGAGCGCCCGGAGGAGAACGAGATCTTCAACGCCGCGATGGCCGCGATGTCGACCGCCGGTGCCGATCGCGAGACCGCGGCGTTCGACTTCGGACGCTCGGTCGTCGCCGACGTCGGCGGTGGGACCGGGACGCTGATCGCCACGATCCTGCGGCGGAATCCCGAGGCACGCGGCATCCTCTACGACCAGCCGCACGTCGTCGCGGGGGCCGCCGCGGTGCTGGAGCGTGCCGGCGTCGCCGATCGCGTGCGGGTCGAGGCGGGGAGCTTCTTCGAGCGAGCTCCGGAAGGAGCGGACGTCTACGTCCTCCGCCACATCCTGCACGACTGGCCCGACCAGGAGGCGGTTGCGATCCTCCGCTCCTGTCGCCGGGCCATGAAGGCGGATGCGCGGCTCCTCGTGCTCGACTGCGTCGTCGGTCCGCCCAATCAGGACCCGCCGTCGAAGTTCCTCGATCTCGTCATGCTCGTGTCCGCGGGCGGCCGCGAGCGCTCGGAGCCGGAGTGGCGCGCGCTCCTCGCCGAAGGCGGCTTCCGGTGGGAGCGCGTGAGCGCGGCGAGCCCGCGCGCCGCGGTGATCGAGGCGCGGCCCGCGTAGGGCGCACGCGGCTTGCCACGGCTGCGCAGCGGTGATTCGACCGTCGCCATGATCGATCTTCGCCGCTCCGGCCCGGTCTTCGTCCTCGCCATGGACGCCGGCGAGAACCGCTTCAACGGCGACTTCATCGCGGCGATGAACCGCGCGCTCGACGAGGTCGAGCGCGCCGGGAGCCCCGCCGCGCTCGTCACGACGGGCGCGGGCAAGTTCTACTCGAACGGCCTCGACCTCGACTGGATGATCGCGCAGGGGAGCGCGGGCGCGCGGCGCGCGCTGCACGACGCGCTCGCCGTCCTGGCGCGCGTCCTGACCTTGCCGGTCTACACGGTCGCGGCGGTGAACGGGCACGCCTTCGGCGCCGGCGCGCAGCTCGCGGTCGCGCACGACCTGCGGTTGATGCGCGCGGACCGCGGCTTCTTCTGCATGCCCGAGATCGACATGAAGGTGCAGCTCCACCCCGGCATGGTGGCGATCCTCCAGGCGCGGCTCCCGCTCGCGACCGCGCACGAGGTGATCGTCACCGGCACGCGCTACGGCGGCGAGGCCGCGCGCGCCGCCGGCATCGTCGAGCGGGCGCTCCCGGAGGCGGACCTCGTGCCGGCCGCGGTCGAGGCCGCCGCGGCGATGGCCGCCAAGGCCGATCCGGCGATGGCGAAGCTCAAGGCCTCGCTCTACCCGCAGGTCCTCGCCGCCCTGGCGTCGATGCCCGACGACGTCTTCGGCGGCTGAGCGGCCGCCACCTCGCGCCTGCCGAACCGCGGTGCGCGCGGCTCCGCCGCGCGCTCACGCGAGGTTGTGGAAGACCTTCTGGACGTCGTCGTCCTGCTCGAGCGCGTCGATCATCTTCAGCACGTCCGTCGCCTTCCCCTCGTCGAGCTGCATCGGGGTCTGCGCGACGTACTCGGACGCAGCCGAGACGGGCGCGATGTTGCGATCCTCGAGCGCCTTCTGGAGCTGGCCGAAGTCCGCGAACGCGCAGCGCAGGAGGAGCTGCGCCTCGCCCTTCTCGCCGACGCTCTCGCCCATCTCCTCGAGGCCGTGGTCGATCATCTCGAGCTCGAGCTCGTCGGCGTCGATCCCGTCGGGTGCGAGGCGGAAGACGCCCATGCGCTTGAACTGGAACGCGACGCTGCCGGTCGCGCCGAGGTTCCCGCCGCTCTTGTTGAAGTGCGAGCGGACGTTCGCGACCGTCCGGGTCGGGTTGTCGGTCGCGGCCTCGACGATCACCGCCACGCCGTGCGGTGCGTAGCCCTCGTAGACGATCTCCTCGTACGCCTTCGCGTCCTGTCCCGACGCGCGCTTGATCGCCGACTCGACCTTGTCCTTCGGCATGTTGACGGCGCGCGCGTTCTGGATCGCGCGCCGGAGGGCCGGGTTGTTGTCGGGGTTCGGCCCGCTCGCCTTCACCGCGATCGCGATCTCCTTGCCGATCCGGTGGAACGCCTTCGACATCCGGTCCCAGCGGGCAAACATCGTCGATTTGCGGGTTTCGAAGATCCGTCCCATGGGAAGCTCGTCGTCCGGCGGGCGGCCGCGCGCGGCGGGCCGCGGGTTTCGGGCAGAACTCTACGCAATGGCCGCGCGCACTTCACGCAGGCCACGCGCGCCGTTCCTTCAATACACCCCGAGGATGGGCGACGGGGGACGGCCGAGCGCGATCCGCGTCGACCGGACCGGACCGTCGCGTCGCAGCGAGTCGAGCGCGGACAGCAGCACGGCGCGCGAGCGCTCGAAGCCCGCGCCGATCGGAGCGCGCGCCTCGATGCGCGGCGGCGGCGTGACGCGCAGCGGGTCGACGTACTCCTCGCCGGCGTGGAGCGCGAAGTGGAGGTGCGGGCCGGTCGCGCAGCCGGTCGCGCCGACGTAGCCGACGATCTCGCCCTTCCGCACGACCGTCCCGGGCGTCGCCATGCGCGCGATCCGGGAGAGGTGGCCGTAGAGCGAGTCGTACGGCAGCCCGGCTGCCGCATGCTCGATCCGGACGGCGTTCCCGAGCTCGCCCTGCCAGCCCGCGATCGCGACCACGCCGTCCGCGATCGCCCGCACCGGCGTCCCGGTCGGCGCAGCGAAGTCGACGCCGTTGTGCGGGCGGCTCCGCCGCAGGATCGGGTGGAAGCGCGACTCCGAGAACTCCGACGAGACGCGCGTGAACTCGAGCGGGTAGCGGAGCTGTCCGCGCTCGAGCGAGCGGCCGTCGGCGTCGTAGTACGCCCCGGTGCCGTCCTCGTCGGCGTGATAGATCGCCGTCAGGAGACGCCCGCCGATCTCGACCTCCGCCGCGAGGATGGCGCCGGTCTGGACGATCGAGCCGTCCTCGCCGGTCGCGGTCTCGTAGACGGCGCGGAACGCGTCGCCCGGCCGGAGCGCGTCGAAGTCGACGTCCCAGCCGAAGATGTCGGTGAGCTCGCTCACGATGCGGTCCGGGACGCCGGCCTCCGCGCAGTCGGCCATCGTGCTCTCGCCGATCGTCCCGGCGACGCCGCGGATCTCGATCGCCTGCGGCGTGTGCGCGAGGCGGGCCTCGAGCCGGCCTTCCGGCCCGCCTTCGACGACGAGCACGTTGCGGTCGTCGATCGAGTACTCGACGCGGGCGAGCTCGTCGCTCGCGCGATCGAAGAAGAGCGACAGCGACCGCCTGGGGCGGATCCGCGACAAATCGAAGACCTCGCGGGCCGCCGCCTCGACCTGGGCGGCGCGCTGGCGCGAGACGTCGTTCATCCGGAGGAGGCGAGCGAAGCTGTCGCCCTTCCGGACGGTCGCGTGGCGCTCGATGTCGTCGCCGCGCCGGGTCTCGCGCCGGCTCTGGTTGCCGAACTCGAGCAGGTCGACCGGAGAGACCAGGCTCAGGCTCCGGCGACGCACGGTCCACGCCTCGTCGGCGGCGCGCTCGAGGATGCGGTCGAGGTCGCTCGTCGCGACGGCGCCGCCTCGGCTGCGCCGTTCCGCCACGGCGCGAGCCTCGCCGGTGTCCGCGCCGTCCTGCGACCGGGGCGTCCGGCCCGGCGCCTTGTCGGCCGTTCCCTTCGCGGAGGAGACGCCGGCGCCGCGTCCGTGGGCGTGCGCCGCGCGCGAGCGAGAGCTCCGCTTGGCCGCTTCGACAGGTGCGGCCAGGGCGATCAGCGCGCCGACGAGGGCGACCAGTAGCGCAGATCGAGCCCCTCGACACGCCGCTGCGGATCGTCTCCCTCGATGCAGCGGTGGGTCCTCCCCCTCGGCTAGGAGCTTCGTTCTGCCCAAGCGGCGCGCCGGGTGTCAACCCGCGCACCTCATCCACCCCGCCGAGTTCGTGCGCGAGCGGACGATCGCGATGGCCGTCCGGCACGGCCGGTTGCTAGACGGAGCTCGATGCGGGGCAGGATCGCGCTCGCCGCGCTCGCGATCGGCGCGATCGCGACCGCGGGGCTCGGGCTCTGGCTCTACTCCGGCCTCGCCCGCCGCGCGCCGGAGCTTCCGGCGCCCGCGGTGGTGGACGTCGCGCAGGGACAGCGGCTGAGCGCGATCGCCGCCGAGCTGGAGGAGGCGGGCGTCGTCCGCGACGCGCACCTCTTCGCGCTCCTCGCGCGCGCGCGCGGCCTGGATCGCCGGATCCGGACCGGAAAGTACGAGATGCCGGGCGGCCAGACGCCGAGCGAGGTGCTCGACGCGCTCGCCTTCGGGCGCCGCCGCCTCTTCATGGTGACGATCCCGGAGGGCCTCACGGTCGACGAGATCGCGCTGCTCCTCGAGTCCGCCGAGCTCGGCCCCGCATCGGGGTTCCGCGCGCTCGCGCGCGACCCCGAGTTCGTCCGATCGCTCGCCCTGCCCGGCGACCCGAGCAACCTCGAAGGCTACCTGTTTCCGGACACTTACGCGTTCCGGACGAGCGCGCCCGCGGAGGAGACGCTGGGCCGGATGGCGCGGCGTTTCGCCGAGGTCTTCGCGGGCGAGATCGCCGAGGCGGCGAGCGCCATCGGCCTCACGGCGCACCAGGCCGTGACGCTCGCGTCGCTCATCGAGAAGGAGGCAGCGGTCGAGCGCGAGCGGCCGATGATCTCGGCTGTCTTCCACAACCGCCTCCGGCTCGGCATGCCGCTCCAGTCGGACCCGACCGCCGTCTACGGAGTCGAGGGGCACGCGGGACCGGTCACGCACGCCGACCTCGAGCGCGACACCCCTCACAACACCTATCGCATCGCCGGCCTCCCGCCCGGCCCGATCGCGAGCCCGGGGCGTGCGTCGCTCGAAGCGGCGGTCCATCCGGCGCCCGGCATGCGCGCGCTCTACTTCGTCGCCCGGCGCGATCGGACCCACGAGTTCAGCGACACGCTCGCCGAGCACCAGCGCGCCGTCCAGCGCTGGCTCCGGTCGCCGGCGCCGCCCGCGGGCGGAGCGCCTCCCGGGTGAGCCGCCGCGCGCCGCCAGCGCCTTGCGACCCGCGCCGCCTTCGCTTAATCTTCGCTCGGCTGTGGGGCGAGGAGGATCGCGGATGACCACGCTGACGCGCCGGCAGAAGGAGATGCTCGACTACCTCGAGCAGCACATCGCGGAGCACGGCTACGCGCCGACGCTCGACGAGATCGGCCGCCGCTTCGGTCTCGCCTCGCTCGCGACCGTCCACAAGCACCTCACGAACCTCGAGGAGAAGGGCGTGATCCGGCGCCGCGCCGGCCACAGCCGGGCCCTCGAGGTCGTGCAGCGGAACCGGCCGAGCGATGCCGTCGATCTGCCGCTCCTCGGCGCTGCAGCCGCCGGCCGGCCCATCGAGGCGTTCTTCGACGGCGAGACCGTTTCCGTGCCCAGGACGATGGTCCGCCGCTCCGACAGCTTCGTCCTCCGCGTCCGCGGCGACTCCATGAAGGACGACGGCATCCTCGACGGCGACCTGGTCGTGGTGGAGAGCCGGCCGATCGCCGAGACCGGCGAGATCGTGGTCGCGGTGATCGACGGCGAGGCGACCGTCAAGCGCTTCCACCGCGAGCGCGGCGGTCGCATCCGCCTCCAGCCGGCGAACGACGCGTACCCGCCGATGATCGTCTCGGAGCGGGACCTCGAGGTGCGCGGCGTGGTGGTCGCGTTGCTTCGGAGCTACGCGCACCGCCGCTGAAGTCGCGCCGGCGCTAAACGACCAACCGGCGCTCCATCCACCGGACGGCGAGCGCGAACGCGACCGCCCAGTACGCCGCGAGCACGGCGAAGTGGAGCGCGAGCCAGCCGTGCAGCGGGCCGAGCGCGAGCGCGCGCGTGATCGCGACCGCGTGCGCGAGCGGCAGGCACCACGCGATCGCCCGCACGGGAGCCGGCAGGCTCGCGAGCGGAAAGAAGATCCCGGAGAAGAAGAACATCACGGAGATCCCGAGCGTGAAGTAGTACGTGAAGGAATCCCACGAGCGCGCGCGCGCGCTGACGCACATGCCGAGCGCGCCGAACGGGAAGCCGAGGAGGAAGCCCGCGAGCGGGAGCAGCGCGGCGAGCGGGCTCGCGAGGAGGCCCGCGACCAGCATGACGAGCGTGATCGCGCTCGCGGTGATCACGCACTTGCAGGCGCCCCAGAGAAGGTCGCCGGCCATGATCTCGAGGAGCGACACCGGCGTCGCGCGGATCGCATCGTAGGTCTTCTGCTCCCGCATGCGCGCGAAGGTCGAGAAGGTCGTCTCGAAGGTCGCGACGTTCATCACCGACGACGCGACGATCCCCGACGCGATGAACTGCGCGTACGGAAGACCCTCGATCGAGCCGACGTAGCGCCCGAGCCCGTAGCCGAGCCCGAGGAGCAGGAGAAGCGGCTCGCCGAGCGCGCTCACGAGGCTCGACCGGTAGAAGCGCCGCCACGAGAGGAAGTTGCGACGCATGACGCGCACGATCGACGGCAGGTGCACGCGACCGGCGGCGAGCGGCTCCGCTCCGGAGGTCGCGCGGCCGCCGCTGCCGCGCCCGCGGGTCGGGTCGACGAATGCCGGAGCCGCCATCTCTTCAGTCCCGCAGCTCGCGCTTGGTGAGGTGGAGGAACACGTCCTCGAGGTTCGCCGCGCGGTGGAGGAACGGGCGATTGCCGACGCGCTCGAGGAGCGGCGGGAGCGAGCGCGCGTCGTCGAGGAAGAGCCGGACGCCTTCCGGCGTCGTCTCGGCGCGACAGCCGAGGGCGCCGCACGCCTCGGCCAGGTCGCGCGCCGGCTCGAACACCTCGACCACCTCCTCCCCGGCGTGGCGACGGACGAGCTCGCGCGGCGAGCCCTCCGCGATGACGCGACCATCGTCGAAGATGAGCACGCGATCGCAGAGCTGCGCCGCCTCCTCCATGTAGTGCGTCGTGAGGAGCATCGTCGTGCCGGTGCGGTTCAGCTCGCGGAGCTTCTCCCACACGAGGTGGCGGGCCTGCGGGTCGAGCCCGGTGGTCGGCTCGTCGAGCACGAGGAGCTGCGGCCGGTTGATGAGCGCGCGAGCGATCGTCAAGCGCCGCTTGAGGCCGCCCGACAGCGTGTCGATGCGGTCTCCGGCGCGCTCTTCGAGCGCGAAGAGCGCGAGGAGCTCGCGGGCGCGCGGCTCGGCGACCCGGCTCGGGATGCCGTAGTAGCTCGCGTACACCAGGAGGTTGGTCAGGACGCTGAGGTCGGGATCGAGGTTGTCGTCCTGCGGGACGATGCCGAGGCGCGCCTTGATCGCACGCTCGGTGCGCCGTTCGACCGGGATCCCGAAGACCCGGATCTCCCCGTCCCCGATCGGCGACTGGCAGGTGATCATGCGGATCGTCGTCGTCTTGCCGGCGCCGTTCGGGCCCAGGATGCCGACGCACTCGCGCTCGCGCACGTCGAGGTCGATGGCGCGCACCGCGCGGCGGCCGGAGAACTCCTTGGAGAGGGCGCGCGCCGCGACGACGACGTCCGGCGCGATCGCTCGCGGCTCCGCCTCGCCGTCGGCGTCCCCGGCGGGCGCGACGTCCGGTTGCGGCTCCACCGACGGGCACGTTAGCCTCGGCGACGTGCAGCGCCAAGCCGCGCTCTACGTCCACATCCCGTACTGCCTCGCGAAGTGCCCGTACTGCGACTTCAACTCCTACGCCGCGCGCACGTGGCCGGAGGCGGAGTACGCCGCCGCGCTCGAGCGCGAGCTCGCGCATCACGCGGCCAGCGAGCCGTTCCGCGACGCCGAGATCGCGACCATCTTCTTCGGGGGCGGCACCCCGTCGCTCTTCGAGCCCAAGACGATCGCCCGCCTCCTGGACGCGGCGGCGCGCGAGCTGCGCGTCGCCGCGGACGCCGAGATCACGCTCGAGGCGAATCCCGGCACGGTCGAGGAGGGCCGCCTCCGCGGCTTCCGCGCCGCCGGCGTGAACCGCATGTCGTTCGGCGTGCAGTCGTTCCAGCCCGAGCTGCTCGAAGCGCTCGGCCGGCGCCACTCGGTCGACGACTCGCGCGCCGCGCTCGCCGCCGCGCGCCGCGCCGGCTTCGAGAACCTCTCGCTCGACCTCATCTACGCGGTCCCCGGACAAAGCCTCGCCGCATGCGAGGCGGACGTCGACGAGGCGATCGCGATCGCGCCCGATCACGTGTCCGCATACAACCTCACCTACGAGAAGGGCACCGCGATGTTCCGCGACCTCTCGGCCGGGCGCATCGCGCCCGCCGGCGAGGAGCTCGAGATCGCGATGTTCCGGACGGTCGGAGACCGCCTCGCCGCGGCCGGCTACGCGCGCTACGAGATCTCCAACTACGCCCGGCCCGGCCGTGCGGCGCGCCACAACCAGGCCTACTGGCGCGGCCTCCCCTACCTCGGCCTGGGAGCCGGAGCACACTCCTTCGCGCCCGCGGACGACGCCGGGAGCGCGCGCGCGCCGGGCGAGGCCGCCGATGGGGCGGCGTTCGGCGCGCGCTGGGAGAACCTCCGCGATCCGAACCGCTACCGCGAGGCGGTCGCCGCGCGCGGCAGCGCGATCGCGTCCCGCGAGTCCTTGACGCGCGCGCAGGCGATGGGCGAGGCCTGCTGGCTCGGCCTCCGCGAGACCCGCGGCATCGACGCGGAGGGATTCCGTCGCCGCTTCGGCGAGCCGCTCGCCGACGCGTTCCCGCACGTCGCCGAGCTGGCGCGCGAAGGGCTCGTCGAGTGGCGCGGCGAGGAGCTGGTCCTCACCGAGCGCGGCCTGCTGCTCGCAGACGGCGTGTTTGCTTCGTTCCTCTGACGGGCGGAAGCGCCGGCCGGCCCCGCGGCGCCGTCACGCCGACTCGTTGAACTTCGCCTCGATCAGCGCCTCGACGGCCTTCATCAGCTCCTCGGCGTCCGGACCGTCGGCCTCGACGTCGATCGTCGCGCCCTGGCTCGCCGCCAGCATCATGAGCCCCATGATGCTCTTCCCGTTCACCTCCTGGCCGTCCTTCGAGATGACGAGATCCGACTTGTAGTCGGCCGCGAGCTGGACGAGCTGCGCCGCCGCGCGCGCGTGCAAGCCGAGGCGGTTTCGGATGACGAAGGTTCGACGCACCAGGGCCGATCAGGAGGTCGTGCGGGTGGGCCAGAAGATGTGCTCCTGGCCGTAGCGCCGGATGAAGTCCGCGAGCGCGGCCGCGGTCATGCCGCAGCGCGACGTCGTGAGCTTGAGGAGCATCGGCATGTTGACCCCGGCGACGACCTCCACGTCCTCACGCCCGCGCGCGAGGTCGAGGCTCACGTTCGAGGCGGTATCGCCCAGCATGTCGGTCAGGACGATGACGCCGGCGCCGCGATCGACGTGCCCGACGGCCGTCGCGATGCGGTCGCGGATCGCCGCCTGGTCGTCGGCCGGCGTGCACTCCACGCCCTCCACGGCCTCGACGTTGCCGACGACGCTCACGAGCGTCTCCACCATCTCGGCCGCGAACCGGCCGTGCCCCACCACCACCACGCCGATGGGCGCCTCGGGCGTGCCCACCGGGACCCGACCTCTCTCCATCGCTCTCACCTGCTCGAAACTCTGCCAGAACGTCGTGCCGGAGCCAGACGCGCCGCGCGGCCGGCTGGCGGCGAGGCCGCGCAGGACGGCGGCCGGGCGTGCCGTGATCGCCGGCAGGTTCGACGCCAAACCGAAGCCCGCGGCGATCGGCCTAGCGGCCGACGTCGCGATGGCGGACAGTAACCTCCGCACCCCGACCGTCTAGCATTTCGCGCAGCCGCTCCACCAGTACGACCGAGCGGTGGCGCCCGCCCGTGCATCCGAGGGCCACCGTCAAATAACTCTTTCCCTCGCGCAGGTAGCTCGGCAGCGCGAACTGGAAGAACTCGTCCGCGAGGTCGAGGAACTTCCCGGTCGCGGGGTCGGCGAGGACGTAGGCCGCGACCGTCTCGTCGAGACCGCTCTGCGGTCGCAGCTCGTCGACGTAGAACGGGTTCGGCAGGAACCGGACGTCGAACACGATGTCCGCGTCCGCTGGAAGGCCGAACTTGAAGCCGAACGACACGAGCGCGACCCGCATCGCGGTGGAGCCGGTCTCTCGCCCGAAGAGCGACCGGAGCTCCTCGCGCAGCTGGTGCGACGTGAAGGCGGTCGTGTCGAGGACGCGATCGGCGTCGCCGCGGAGTCCTGCGAGCAGCTCACGCTCGCGACGGATGCCGGCGGCGATGTCGCTGCCCTCCGCCATCGGGTGCGGCCGGCGGGTCTCGCTGAAGCGCCGTACCAGCGCCTCGTCCGCGGCGTCGAGGTAGACGACGAGCACGCGGTGGCCACGCCGGCGAACCTCGTCGAGCACGCGCGGCAGCTCGTCGAGGAACCCGCGGCCGCGCGTGTCGACGCCGAGCGCGACGCGCGTGATCTCGTCGCTCGACTCGCAGAGCTCGAGGAAGCGGGGGATCAGGACGGCCGGTAGGTTGTCGATGCAGTAGTAGCCGAGGTCCTCGAGGGCGCGGATCGCGGTGCTCTTGCCCGATCCGGAGAGCCCGGTGATGACGGCGATCTGGAGCGACCCCTTCACGCCGTGCCCTTCGCGACGCCGCGCCGCAGCCCGCGCTCGAACCCGGCGACGAAGCGGCGCGCACCGTGGACGCCGCGCCGCTTCAGGAGCTCGTTCCGCGCGGCGACCTCGACGATCGTCGCGACGTCGCGGCCCGGGCGGAGCTGGACCTGGAGGAACGGCACCGCGACGCCGAGGATCGTCATCACCCGCTCGTCGATGCCGAGCCGGTCGACGCGCGCGCCGGGCATCTCGTCGACGAACTCGATCGAGAGCTCGACGGGAGCCTGGTCGACGGTCGCGAGCGCGCCGAAGAGGTCGGCGACGTTCAGCACGCCGAGTCCGCGGATCTCGATGTGGTGCTTGAGCGCGTCGGGCGACCGCCCGAGGAGCGATCCGGGCGGCGCCTCGCGCACCCGCACGACGTCGTCCGCGACCAGCCGGTGTCCGCGGCCGAGGAGCGCGAGCGCGGCCTCGCTCTTTCCGATCCCGCTCTTTCCGAGCAGCAGCACGCCGAGCCCGAACACGTCGATGAGGACGCCGTGGAGCGACGTCTCGGGCGCGAAGCGATCCTCCAGCCAGCGCGTGAGCGAGCGGATCGCGGCGGCGGTCTTCTGGTCGGTCGCGAAGAGCGGCACCCGCCGGCGGTTGCACGCGCGCCGCAGCACGTCGGGCACGGGGTTGCCGTTCGTCACCACGAAGCACGCGACCGGGGCGCGGCAGACGGCGTCCACCGCGGCCTCCGCCGACTCGCGGTCGAGGCCCTCGATGTACCCGATCTCGGCGTTTCCGAGGACCTGCACGCGACCGGGATGGAGCTGATCGAGGTAGCCGGCGAGCGCGAGCGCCGGCTTCTGGATGCGGGGAGCGTCGATCACGCGCGACAGGCCGGCCTTGCCGGCGACGAGCGACAGCTTCAGCGAGCCCTGAAGCGCCGCTACGTCGTTCACGGTCACGGCCATCGCAACGCGATCAGAACCGGGCGTCTTCGTCGACGATCGCCTGATAGAGCTGGTCGCGATCCGAGAGCGCGAGAAGTCGCGCGCGGAACTCCTTGTCCTTCAAGAGGCGCGAGATGCGGGCGAGCGCCTTCAGGTGCATCGCGGCGGCGTCGTCCGGCGCGACGAGCACGAAGAAGAGGTGGGTCGGCTGCTTGTCGACCGAGTCGAACTCCACGCCGGCCGGGCTGCGCGCGAATCCGGCGACCACGCTCCGGAGGCCCGGGAGCCGGCCGTGGGGGATCGCGATGCCCTCCCCGATCGCCGTGCTGTTCAGGCGCTCGCGCTCGCGGAGCACGCTCGCGAGGCGGGACGGGTCCGTGCCGGTCGTCGGGCCGGAGAGAAGGCCGGCGAGCTCGTTCAGGACGCCTTCCTTGGTCGTCGCCTGGAGCTCCGGGATGACGCGGTCCCGGGTGAGGATGTCGGTGATGGTCATGTCGTCGCTGGCGCGGGCCCGGAGCCCGAACGGCGGCTGCCGCCCGAGTTCCGCCGCGGCGCCTCGACGATCTTCCCTTTGAGCGTCCGGATCTGCCTTTCCAGCTTGTCGACCGCGACGTCGATCGCGGCGTACATGTCGTTGGTCTCGTCGCGCGCCGTGAGGACGTGCTGGCGTCCGTGCACGGTGATCTCGGCGAGCTGTCGATGGTGGTGCGGCGGGGCCGCGCTCAGCACGACGTGGACGTCCGTCGCTCCCGGAACCATGCCGACGATGCTCGAGAGCTTCTTCTCGGCGTGCGCTCGCAAGGCGTCGGTCGGCGCGATGTGACGGAACGTCACGGTGATCGGGACGGAATTGTTCTTCACGCCATCTGCCTCCGCTTGGACGAGGGTAGGATACCCATGATCTCGCGATACTTCGCCACCGTGCGGCGCGCGATCTCGATGTGATTCGAGGCGAGCACCTGGGCGATGTGCTGATCGCTGTACGGACGGCGCGGGTCCTCGGACTCGATGATCCCGCGGATCTGCTCCTTGACGGACTCGGCGGAAACGCCTTCGCCGTCCGAGGAGCGGATGCTGGACGTGAAGAAGTACTTGAGCTCGAGCGTGCCTTGCGGCGTGTGCACGTACTTGTTCGCGGTCGCGCGGCTGACCGTCGACTCGTGCATGCCGATGTCGTTCGCAACGTCCTTCAGGACGAGCGGCCTGAGCGCCTTCACGCCCTCGTCGAGGAAGTCGCGCTGGAAGCGGACGATGGAGGTCGTCACCTTGAACAGCGTGCTCTGGCGCTGGTGGATGCTGCGGATCAGCCACTGCGCGGCGGAGAGCTTCTCGCGGATGTAGCTCTTCGCCTCCGTCGATCCGTCCTGATCCATGAGCAAGCGCCGGTACGCGTTGCTCACGCGGAGCCGCGGCATGCCGTCGTCGTTCAGCATGACGACGTACTCACCGTCCATCTTCTCGACGAAGACGTCGGGCACGACGTAGCGGACGTCCTGCGAGGTGTAGTCGCGGCCCGGCTTGGGCTCGAGCGCCGCGATCACGTTCACCGCTTGCGAGACTTCCTCGGAGCGGAGGCGAAGCTCCTTGGCGAGCTTGTCGAAGCGCTTCGCCTCGAGGAGGTTCAGGTGATCCGCGACGATCGCGGCCGCGGGTGAATTCTCGAGGCCGAGCAGCCGGAGCTGGATCAGGAGGCACTCGCGGAGATCGCGCGCGAGGACGCCGGGCGGATCGAAATCCTGCATCTTCCGGAGCGCCCGCGCGACCTCCTCGACGTCGGCGCCGGCCTCGAAGGCCGCGTCGTCGATCGAGATCTGGAGGTAGCCGTTGTCGTCGGTGTTGCCGATCAGGACGTCGCCGATCGCGCACTCCTCGGGCGTGAAGTCTCCCATCCGGAGCTGCCACGTGAGGTGCTCGGCGAGCGTCGAGCTGCGCGTGAGCGTATTCTCGAGGCTCGGCCGGCGATCCTCGTCGAAGTCGCCGCCGCTCCCCGCCGACATCGAGCCCTGCGAGAAGTTGTTCGCGTAGTCGGAAAGGTACTCCTCCCAGTTGATGTCGCCGAGGTTCGACGTCTCGGGTGCGAGCTCGCTCGCGGTCTCCTCCGCCGCCGGCGTCGGCGCCTCGGCGCTCGTCGGGTCGACGAGCTCGGGCATGCGCTCGTCGGGAGTCGCCGAGAGGGACTCGACCTCGTGCTCCTCCTGCCCGAGCTCGAGCGACTCGAGCGTCGGGTTCTGCTCGATCTCCTCCGCGACCAGCTGCTCGAGGTCGGCCCGCGAGAGCTGGAGGATCTTGATTGCGTGCTTGAGCTGAGGCGTGATGACGAGGCTCTGCGTGAGCCTCCGCGAAAGCCCGATCTTCTGCTCGTACGCCATGAGTTTCTAAAGCCGGAACCTTTCGCCGAGATAGATCTCTCTCGCCCTCGGGCTGGCGGCGATCGTCTCCGGAGTGCCCTCCTCGAGGATGACGCCGTCGTTCAGGATGTACGCGCGATCGCAGATGCCGAGCGTCTCGCGCACGTTGTGGTCGGTGAGGAGCACGCCGATGCCGCGCTCCTTCAGCTGGACGATGATGTTCTGGATGTCGATCACCGCGATCGGATCGATGCCGGCGAACGGCTCGTCGAGCAGGATGAACGACGGCGAGATGACGAGCGCACGCGTGATCTCGAGCCGTCGCCGCTCCCCGCCCGAAAGCGAGCTCGCGTTCGACTCCGCGAGGTGCGCGATCGAGAGCTCGTCGAGGAGCGCGTCGAGGCGGTTGCGGCGGACCTCGCGCGTGAGCGGCAGCGTCTCGAGGATCGCCATGATGTTCTGCGCGACCGTGAGGCCGCGGAAGACCGACGGCTCCTGCGGCAGGTAGCTGATCCCGGCGCGCGCGCGTCGGAACATCGGGAGATCGGTCAGGTCCTGGTCGCCGAGCGTGATCGTGCCGACGTCGGGACGCGCGAGGCCGACGACGCAGTAGAACGTGGTGGTCTTGCCCGCGCCGTTCGGGCCCAGGAGGCCGACGACCTCGCCCGGATGGACGTCGATCGAGACCGACTTCAGGACCTTCCGCCTCCCGAACGACTTCTCGAGGCCGTTCGCGCGGAGCGCCGAGGCGGCGGTCGCCGGCCGCACGGCCCCCGAGCGCTCCTGAGCGCGCGCGTCGAGCGCGCCGACCGCCGCGGTCACGGGTGCCCCTCTGCGCCGGTCGCGGCCGGCTTCGCGCCGCTTGGGGCCTTGCTGCCGCCGACGGCGCCCTGCGCGGCGCCACCGGCTGCGGCGTTCGGACCGGCGGCCCGTGGCTTCCCCGCGGCCGCGCCCGCGTCGGCGACGCCGAGGCCATTCTCCGTGCTGCCCGGGTAGACCACGGCCGACACGCGCTTCTTCGGGCTCGACTCGACGACGCTTCGCCCCTCGTCGAGGTACACCAGGATGCGGTCGCCGCTCACCTCGTTCGGGCCGTCGCGCAGGACCGGGTCGCCGGTCAGCACGATCTGGCGCTTCGTCTGCGAGAAAACTGCCGTCGTGCCGGTCGCCTTGCGCGTGCCCTGGGTGATGACGACGGGGGTCCCCTGCGCGATCACCTCGCGGAGCTGCGCCTGCTTCTGGTCCTCGGCGCGGTCGAACGTGACGGTGAGCGTGTCGCTGTCGATCACGAGCTCGCCCTGCGCCGCCTTCACCTGCCCGCGATAGGTGACCTGGTTCTTCTGGTAGTCGAAGTCGAGCTGGTTCGCGGAGATCGTGATCGGCTCCTTGCTCGAACCGAAGTTGAGCTGGCCGAGGAAGCCGGCGTCGGTCGGCGGTTTGCGGGCGGCCTCGCCTTCGGCCGCGGCGGCCGCTTTGACGGGTGCGGGCGGTGCGGCCGGCGCGGTGGGCGCCGCCGCGGCGACTGGGACGGGTGCGACCAGCGCCACCAGAGCCGCCACCTCGAGGAGCCGCCTCGCGACCGCCTCAGTCGTCGGTCGCACGCGGTCCCTCTGCTGCGACGACCGCGTGGTCGAGCGGAGGCCCGGTCGCATCTGCCGCGCGCGGCAGATCGACGGCGGAGCGCGATCCTTCGCGCAGCCTGGTGGTGACGCCGTGCAGGAGCTGGAGGCGCTGGCGTCCGAGGTCGACCAGCATCCCCTGGCCGTCGAGAGCCATCTGCGAGCCCGAGACGCGCACGCGCCCGGGCGAGACGATCACGTCCTGTGCCTGGACCCAGACGGCACGATCGGTGTGCAGCACGTAGTCGGCGACTCGGACCCGGATCCCGCCGGCGAGCTCGATCTTCTCGAGGTTGTTGCCGGAGACGTAGACGCGCCCCTCTTTCCCCCTCACCTCGACGCTCTGGCCGTCCGCACCGAAGAACGACACCTTGGGACGGCTGACGACGACCTGCCCCTGGTCCTCGAAGTACTCCGCCTCGCGCGCGTTGAGCTCCCAGACGGTCCGGCCATCCTTGACCTTGACCCGCCGAAAGTGGCGAATGCGCTGCGAAACGTCGGCTCGGAGGTGGGCCGTCGCGGTCGGCGCCTCCTGGCGCTGCACCATCGTGCGCCCGAGGACGAAGCCCAGGGCGACCAGGGCCAGCGTCACGGCGCCAATCAGGGCTGCTCTGGCCCGGGTCCTCCTCAATTCACCCTCCGAGACGCAAGATTGGTACCATGCTTCCGGCTTTCAGTAAAGGTGATGAAACTATTGCGAATTCGATGACTTACCGATTCTCGACCGCATCCCGACGATACGGGACGGGCGCTCGCGCCAACGGCGGTGCCACCAGACCCACTCGTCGGGCCGGCGGCGGACCTCGGCCTCGATCGCGGCGTTGAAACGAGCCGTCGTCTCGACCAGCCAGTCGTCCCGCGCTTCGCGCGCCCCTTCCGGCGGCAATGGCGGCAGCGCGATCTCGCGCAGCGTCACCCGGTGCCGCCCGTCCGCTTCGCGATGGATGAAGGCGCCGAGCGCAGCCGCTCCGGTCCGGAGCACGAGCACCGCCGGTCCGACCGGCGTCCGCGCCGGCCGCCCGAAAAACGGCACGAAGACCGCCTGGCCGCGCGTGTCCTGGTCCATGACGGCGGCCAGGATGCGCCCGCGCCGGAGCGTCCGGAGGATCGCGCGCCACGACTCGGACCCGCGCTGGACGATCGTCTCGACGCCGACCCGCTCGCGGAGGGCGATGTTCTCCGCGTTCAGGCGCTCGCCCTTCACGGGCGTCGCGACCGCGGTCACCGGGAAGCCGACGCGCGCGACCGCCGCGGCGAGGAGCTCCCAGTTCCCGATGTGCCCGGTGATCGCGACGACGCCGCGGCCGCGCGCGAGGAGGTCCGCCATCACGTCGCCGCCCTCGATGTCCACGTGCTCCGACAGGCGCGCCGCGATGTCGTCGAGCAGCAGCACCTCGACTCCCGAGCGCGCGACGCCGCGGAACATGTCGCGGACGATGCGCCGGCGTTCCGCCGCCGGCAGCTCCGGCAGGGCGAGCTCGAGGTGCTCGAGCGAGAGCCGGCGCGGACCGATCAGGACGAGGTCGAGGAGCCGCCCGATCGCGTCGGCGATCCGGAGCGAACGGGCGACGCCGAGCGCACGCAGCATCCGGCGCGCACCGTGGATCGCCGCCACGAAGGCGCGGTCCCGGAACCGGTGCGCGCGCTCGCGCGCGCCAGAGCCGGGCTCGGTTTCGCGCTCCGGGCGCTCTTCGCGCTCGTCCTGGTCCGCGGCGGCGGAGCCGCGCGACGCGGCCGGTTCGGCGGGCGCGCGCTCGCCGCGGCTTGCGCTCGTCGGGGGCGGATGGAGGCCGCCGCCGCTCACACGACGCCGGCGCGCAGCAGGTCGTGGAGGTGCAGCACGCCCGCCGGACGGCCGTCGTCGTCGACGATGAAGAGCGACGTGATCGAGTGCTGCTCCATCTGGGCGAGCGCGCGCTCCGCGAGCGCGCTCCCCGGGACGGTCTTCGGCCTCGCCGTCATGACGTCGCCGGCTCGGTAGCCGCGCAGGTCCCCGTGGCGCTCGATGCCGCGGCGCAGGTCGCCGTCGGTCAGGATGCCGGCGAGACGCCGGTCGCCGTCGACGACGCCGGTCAGGCCGAGCCGCTTCCGGGACATCTCCTGCAGCGCTTCGGGCATCGGGGTGTCGATCGCGACCAGCGGGACCTCGTCCCCCGCGTGCATGAGCTCGTCGACCCGGAGGAAGCGGCGGCCGAGGGCGCCGGCGGGGTGCAAGGTCGCGAAGTCGGAAGTGCTGAAGCCGCGCCTCTCGAGGAGCGCGATCGCGAGCGCGTCGCCGAGCGCGAGCGTCGCGGTGGTGCTCGCGGTCGGCGCGAGGCCGAGCGGGCACGCCTCCTCCGCGACGCTCGCGTCGAGCGCGACGTCGGCGCCGCGCGCGAGCGGCGACGACGGATCGCCCGTGAGAACGACGACCGGCACCCCGAGGCGCCGCGCCGGGGCCATCAGAGCCAGGATCTCGCCGTTCTTCCCGCTGTTCGAGACGGCGAGCAGCACGTCCTCGCGCGCCAGCATGCCGATGTCCCCGTGCAGGCCCTCGACCGCGTGCAGGAAGAGAGCCGGCGTCCCGGTCGACGCGAAGGTCGCGGCGATCTTCCGGCAGATGATGCCCGACTTCCCGAGGCCGCTGACGACGACCTTTCCGCTGCACGCGGCGAGCACGTCGACGGCGCGCGAGAACTCCGGCCCGAGGCGCGCGGCGAGCGCCGCGACGGCCCGCGCCTCGATCTCGAGCACGCGGCGCGCCGAGCGCAGATCCGCGTCGGGAGCCGGCGCGGGCTTCCGCGAGCGCGTGGCCGCCCTTCCCCGCACGCTGCTGCTCACGACGCGGCCGCCGTCCGCTTGCCGCGCGCGACCCGACCGCGCACCGCGCCGTCGATCGCGAGCAGCTCGTCGACCAGGGCGCCGAGCGCGGCGAGCGGCCACGACGTCGCGCCGTCCGAGAGGGCGCGCGCCGGATCCTCGTGGACCTCGAGGAACACGGCGTCCACCCCGACGGCGACCGCGGCGCGGGCGAGCGCGGGCACGAACTCCCGCTGACCGCCCGACGCCGTGCCCTGTCCGCCCGGCAGCTGCACGCTGTGGGTCGCGTCGAAGACGACCGGGCAACCGATCTCGCCCAGCACGACGAGCGAGCGCATGTCCGACACGAGGTTCTGGTAGCCGAAGCTCGCGCCGCGCTCGGTCACGAGCAGCTGGCCGTTGCCGGTGGCGCGCGCCTTCTCGACGACGTGCGTCATCTCCCACGGCGAGAGGAACTGCCCCTTCTTGAGATTGACGGGCTTCCCGGCGCGCGCGACGGCGGCGATGAAGTCGGTCTGGCGGCACAGGAAGGCCGGGGTCTGCAGGACGTCGACGACCTCGGCCACCGCGGCGACGTCCTCGCGCTCGTGGACGTCGGTCAAGACGGGAAGGCCGGTCGCGTCGCGCACGTCCGAGAGGATGCGGAGCCCTTCTTCGAGGCCGATGCCGCGGAACGAGCCGAGCGACGTCCGGTTCGCCTTGTCGTACGACGACTTGTAGACGAGGCCGACGCCGCGCTCGCGCGCCAGGCGAGCGAGCGCCTCGGCGTGCCGGAGGGCGGGCTCACGGCCCTCGATCACGCACGGTCCCGCGATGAGCGCGAGCGGGGCGCCGCCGCCGACGGTCACGGCACCGAGCTTCACCTGGCTGCGCGCGCGCTCCGTCAAGTCACTCGCTCCACGCGCGAGAGAGCTACCATCGCGCGGGGCTTTTTCCCACCGGGTCGCTGCGGCGGACGTCCGCCCTGCTCTCGTCAGCGCGCGCCGGCGGCGCCAGCCAGGGAGAGGAGCGGCGGCTGGTGGCCCGAGAGCGTCGCCTGGTGATCGAGGGCGGCGCGCACGAACCCCTTGAAGATCGGGTGGCAGTCGAGCGGCCGCGACTTGAACTCGGGGTGGAACTGGCTTCCGAGGAACCAGGGATGGTCGCGCAGCTCGACCATCTCGACGAGCGTGCCGTCCGGCGACACCCCCGACAGCACGAGGCCGTGCTTCTCGAGCACCTCGCGGTAGGCGTTGTTCACCTCGTAGCGGTGGCGGTGGCGTTCGGAGATCTTCTTCTTGCCGTACAGGCGCGCGGCGAGCGATCCCGGCGCCAGCGAGCACGGGAACGCGCCGAGCCGCATCGTGCCGCCCTTGTCGGTGATGTTCTTCTGCTCGGACATGAGGTGGATCACGGGGTGCGGGGTGTCCGGATCGACCTCCGCGGAGTTCGCCCGCTCGAGCCCGCAGACGTGGCGCGCGAACTCGATCACCGCCATCTGCATGCCGAAGCAGATCCCGAGGTAGGGGACGCCGTTCTCGCGCGCGTACTTGACGGTCGCGATCTTGCCCTCGGTGCCGCGCGGCCCGAAGCCCATCGGGACGAGGATGCCGTCGGCCGAGCGGATCGCCTCGACGATGCCCTCCGCCTCGACGCGCTCGGAATCGACCGGGACCACCTCGACGCGGCAATCGTTCGCGACCCCGCCGTGGACGAGCGCCTCGATCAGGCTCTTGTAGGAGTCGGTCAGGTCCATGTACTTGCCGACCATCGCGATGCGCACGCTGTCGCGCGCGCCCCGGATCGTCCCGACCAGCTTCTCCCACCGCCCGAGGTTCGGCGACGCCGTCCAGATGTTCAGCTTCTCGACGATGCGCTCGTCGAGGCCTTCGGCGTGCAGCGCGAGCGGCACCTCGTAGATCGAGCTCACGTCCTGAGCGAGGATGACCGCGTTCTCCTCGACGTTGCAGAAGTGTGCGATCTTGCCCTTGATCTTCGGGTCGAGCGCGCGGTCGGTCCGGCAGAGCAGGATGTCGGGCTGGATGCCGAGGCCGGTGAGCTCCTTGACGCTGTGCTGCGTCGGCTTCGTCTTCACCTCGCCGGCGGTCGCGATGAACGGCACGAGCGTCAGGTGGACGTAGAGGACGTTCTCCTTGCCCCAGTCCCAGCGGAACTGGCGGATCGCCTCGAGGAACGGCAGGCTCTCGATGTCGCCGACGGTGCCGCCGATCTCGCCGATCGCGACGTCGAACCCTTCGGCGCCCGCTAGAATTCTGCTCTTGATCTCGTCCGTGATGTGCGGAATGACCTGGACCGTGCCGCCGAGGTACTCGCCGCGGCGCTCCTTCTGGATGACGGCGTTGTAGACCTTGCCGGTGGTGAAGTTGTTGGTCTTCCCCATCGGCGTCGAGACGTATCGCTCGTAGTGGCCGAGATCGAGGTCGGTCTCGGCGCCGTCGTCGGTGACGAAGACCTCGCCGTGCTGGAACGGGCTCATCGTTCCTGGGTCGACGTTGATGTACGGGTCCATCTTCACCATCGTGACCTTGAGCCCGCGCGCCTCGAGCAACGCTCCGATCGACGCGGAGGCGAGGCCCTTGCCGAGCGACGACACGACGCCGCCGGTGATGAAGATGAACTTGGTCTTGCCTCTCCGGGTCTGCCGCTCAGCCATGGCGCTCTCGCATCGTCCCCCCCAGCTCCTCCTTCGACCGGCGCACCGCGAAGCGCTCGCGCACGCGCTCGAGATCCTCCGGTGTGTCGACCTCGATCATTCCCGCGCTCGCCTCCACCACCGCGACCCGAATGCGGAACCCGTGCTCGAGCACCCGCAGCTGCTCGAGCCGCTCCGCCTGCTCGAGCGGCGTCGGCGACAGCCGGGCGAGCTCGAGCAGGAAGGGCCGCCGGTAGGCGTAGAGGCCGATGTGCCGGAACGCCGCTGACGGCGTGCCTGCGTTTCGGGCACCCGCCTGCGACGACCACGGGATCGCGCGGCGCGAGAAGTAGAGCGCGTTGCCGGCGCGATCGCACACGACCTTCACCACCTGTGGCCGCCCGGCCTCGTCCGGGAGAAGCGGCGTCGCGAGCGTCGACATCATCGGCGCGTCCGCTTCCTCGCCCGCGGCCGTGAGCGCGCTCACCGCGCTCTCGACGTATCCCGCCTCGAGGAGCGGGAGGTCGCCTTGCACGTTCACGATCACGTCGGCGGAGAGGTCGCATGCGACCTCGGCGATGCGATCGGTGCCCGACGCGTGATCGGGTCGCGTCATGACCGCGTCGCCGCCTTCGCGCTCGACGGCGGCGGCGATGCGATCGTCGTCGGTCGCGATCAGCACCCGATCGACCCCGCGCGCTTCGCGTGCGCGGCGGAGGACGTGGGCGATCATCGGCTTGCCGGCGATGTCGGCGAGCGCCTTTCCCGGCAGACGGCTCGAGGCGTACCGCGCAGGAATGATCACCACGACCGACACCGTACGACGCCGCCTTTCCGAGCCTCGAAGGAAGGAGCTTCGCGGGCCGAAGGCCCGCCGCGAAGCCAGGCTACGGAAGCGTCTTGTAGGCAACGCCGGCCGGTCGTGTCAACGAGCCCCCGGCCCCGCCTCTCCGCGCCGGATCGCGCGCAGCGCACGCAGCGCGAGCGCCGCCGCCATCGAGGCCGATCGCAGCGCCGCGTCAAGCACCGCGGACGCCGCGCGGACCGCAAAGCCGTCCGCGCCCGCGTCGTCGACGCGCGCCAGGCCGCGCTGCGCGGGACCGTGGATCAGCTCGCCGAAGCGATCGAAGCGCGAGCCGTGGCACGGGCAGTCCCACGTCTTCTCGAACGCGTTCCACGAGACGACGCAGCCGAGGTGCGGGCACATGGCGCGCCGCGCGTGCACGCGGCCGTCGTCGTCGCGATGGACGGCGAGGAGGTCGACCCCGGAGCGCACGATCGCGCCCTCGCCCGGCAGCACTTCGTCGACGGACGTCGCGTCCCCGCCGCGCACCCAGCGCGCGTACTGGAGCGCGACGTTCGTCCCCTCGCGCGCGAGCTCCGGCGCGGCGCGCATCGGCAGGCGCGCCGGGTCGTAGACGAGCTGCCAGGGATTCGTCCGGCCGTCGATCAGGTCGCAGAGCAGCATCCCGGCGATCGTCCCGTGCGTCATGCCGTGGCCGGAGTCGCCGGTCGCGACGAAGACGTTCGGGTCGTCGCCCGGGTTCCGGCCGATGTAGGCGAGCCCGTCGATCGTCTCCATCACCTCGCCCGACCAGCGAAACGCCACCTCCTCGACCATCGGGAAGTGGGCGCGCGTCCAGGACTCGAGGCGCGCGTGCGGCCGGCGGAAGTCGTCGGCCTGGCCGGTCTTGTGGTCCTCGCCGCCGACGATCAAAAGCTCGCCCGCGGAAGCCCCGCCGCCCGACGGCGCTCCGGGCTCGCGGACGTCGTCCGTCAGGCGGACGTAGTGGTAGGGGTCCGCCGTGTCCCAGGCGAGGACGCGCGGGACGGCGTCACGCGGAACGCGCGCGGCGAGCGCATAGGTCGTGTACGCGGCCTGCTTTCCGTGGATCGCGAGGCGGTCGTTGAAGGGGGTGTTCGTCGCGACGACGACGGCGCGCGCCGCGACCGTCCACCCGTCGCGGGTGACCGCGCGCGCCGGCCTCCCCCCCGCGACGTCGCGGACCGGCGAGCGCCCGAAGATCCGGCCCCCGCGACGCTCGACCGCGCGCACGAGCCCGGCGAGGTAGCTGATCGCGTCGATCTGGCCCTGGCGCGGGAAGCGGAGGAACGGACCGCCGAAGAAGCGGTCGACCGTAGAGCGCGCGTCGAGGGTCACGTCGTCGAGCCCCGCCCGGCGCGCGGCGGCCATCTCGGCCTCGAGGAGCGCCGCGCCATCGCGGGCGCGAGGAACAGGAACCCGTCGAGGCGCTGGTAGCCGCAGTCGATCTCCTCCGCGGCGACGATCGCGCCGATGCGATCGATCGCGGCCGAATGGCTCGCGGCGGCGACGCGCGCGGCGTCGGCCCCGAGGACGCGCTCGAGCTCGACGTAGCGGTCGTCGATCGCGTTCGAGAGGTGCGCCGTCGTGTGGCCGGTCTCGCCCGAGCCGACCGCGCTCGCGAGATCGAGCACGACGACCGAGCGCGGAGCGGCGACCAGGAGCTCGTACGCCGTCGTCAAGCCGGCGATGCCGGCCCCGACGATGCAGACGTCGGCCTCGATGTTTTCCCGGAGCGGCGAGCGCTCGATCGGATCGCGTCCCGCGAGCCAGACGGAGGACGGCGGGGCGCTCATGTCGCTCATGCGGCGGCGGCGGGCGCCCCGCGCGATCGGCGACTCCGGCTCTCCTGACGCGCGACCGAGAGAGCGAGCGCGGCAATCCCCGCCGCCGCCACTTGCGGGGCGAGCGCCGTCGCGATCCGCAGCAGGATGCGTCCGCCGAGGAACGTGACGACCGCCGCCGACCCCGCGACCGCGGCCGCTTGCGCGGCCGGCGGCGCCTGCCGAGGCAGGCGCCGGCGCGCCGGCCCCTGCAGCGCCGGAACGCCCTCGCTCGTCTCGTGCACCTCCAGCTCGTCCTCGACGGCGCGCACGCCGCGCACCGAGCGCGCCCGCGCGAGCAGCCCTACGACGTCCTCCGCGAGCACGGGACCGCGGAGCCGGACCATGCCGTCGCTCGCCTCGACGGCGATCGCGCGCGGATGGCTCACGACGCTCCCGAGCGCGGCCTTGACGCGCGCCTGCAGGACCTCGTCGGGCGGCGTGCCCTCGGGCAGGGCGCGCTGGCCGACTTCGGCGACCGTGCCCCAGGCGCGGTTGACCGCGTCCTTCGCCGCCACCTCCGCGGCCTCGCGCGCCTCGCGCCGGAAGCGCTCGATGCGATCCCGTGCAAGCGCCCGCCGGCGACGGCCCGACTCGGGATCGAACAGGTAGGTGAGACCGCCGCCGGCCGCGAGGCCGGTCAGGAATGCCGTCACGCGCATCATGCCCTCATCCGCCTTCGGCGGCGCGGCACTCGGGATGCCCGCATTGGCAAGCCGAGCCCGCGGCTTCGCCCGCGTCGCCTTCGCTCTCGCAGTAGCTGCTGCAGAAACCCTGATCCCCGGCCGCGCACAGGCAGTTCCCGTGCGCGCAGCCGCCTTGCTCTCCGGCTTCCATTGTCCGACCTCCGCGTCTTCTCGCCAGACCCCTCAGGCGGATCCGCCGCGCGACCGCGCTTCGGGCGCGCGCGTCCCGGCCGAGCTTCCTTTCAGGAGCACCACGTCCGCCGAGAAGATCTTTGCCACCTCACGCGCGAGGCTCGCGAGGAGATCGTGTCCGGGTCGCTGGGTGCGCTTGCGGAGGGGCCAGCCGCGGTTCAGCAGCTCCGCGAAGCCCGTGTCGGCGCACACCCACCCGTCGTCGATCGTCGCCGTCAGCTCGCGCCCATCCCTCCACCGCAAGATCGCGCGGCGGCTGTCTTTCATCGTTCACCTCCGGTCATCGCTGGGGTGGTTGGCTCGCCGGCGAGCGCGGCGGCGCTCGGGGCGACGATGCGCGCCCTGCTCCCGCCGACGGATTCCGTGCCGGCCGTGCCGGCGCCGCCGCGTTCCGTCACTGCGGCTCGGACGCCGCCCCCGGACGGCCAACGAATCGCGCTGCAACGGCGATGCCGAGGCGGAGTCCCGCCGGCACCGGGCGCTCCCCGGGTGCCGCCTCTGCTTGACGCATGCCGCGAAACCCGCACTCCATCGCCCGCCGCGCACCGCGTCGCGGCTCGTCGCGCCCGCGTCGTGCCGTGCGCGGCCACCCGCAAACGGCGTTCGGAAGCCGGTCCAGTCTACAAAGCGGCTCGACGGCGAAAGCCCGTGTTACATCGGAACGCGCTACGCCCGGCGAGCGGCTTCAGGCGGACGCGTCGTCGTGCTCGAGCGCGCGTCCCCGCCTCGTCGCGCGTCACGACGAGCGTCCACCGCCGCCCGCGACCGCGATCTGGTTGTCGACGCGCTGCACGCCCTGGACTCCCTTGGCGAGGTCCTCGGCGCGCTTGCGATCCGCATGGCTCGCGACCTGCCCGCTCAGCGTGACGACGCCGTCCATCGCGCGGACCGCCACCGCATCCGATTCGAACTTGCCGTTGACCTTGAGCTCGTGCTGCACCTCGGCGACGACGCGCTCGTCGCCGTAGGCGTCCTTTCGGACCGCCTGCTCGTCTCGGACGACCTGCTCGTCGCGGCGATCGCACGCGCCGGCGGTCAGGACCAGGAGAGCCATCGCGGCCGCATGCACGATCGCGCTTCGCATCGTCGTCCCTCCTCTGCGACGCCGCGCCGGCGGGTCGCCGAACGCGGTCACCCGCCCGTCGCCGGTGCAAGCGCCATGCCCCGCGATGCGCCGATGGCCGCCCGACGCGCCGCGGCTTCTGGCCTCTGCGGTCGCGGCGGTGGTAAGCGAGGACTCGTGACCACGCGCATCGCGGCCAGCCTGCCGGTCCCGCCCGATCTTCCGATGTGCCAGCGCGTCGCGCGGCGCGCGGAGGAGCTCGGCTACGAGAGCCTCTGGATCGCGGACGTGGGAGGGCCGGATCCGTTCGTCGTCGCGGCGGCCGCGGCCGCCGTCACCGAGCGCGTCCGGATCGGGACCGCCGTCATCCCGGCGTACACCCGAACGCCGCCCGTCATCGCGGGCGCGGCGGCATCGTGCCACGAGCTCGCGCCCGGCCGATTCGTCCTCGGGATCGGCGCGTCGAGCGAGAACATCGTGCAGAACTGGAGCGGCGTCCCGTTCCGGCGACCGCTCGCGCGCGTGCGCGAGACGGTCGAGCTCGTGCGCGCGATCCTCGCCGGGGAGCGCACGTCGTTCCGCGGCCGCGCGGTCGCGAGCCAGGGCTATCGGCTGCTCATGCGGACGCCGTCCCCCACGATCCCGATCCACGTCGGAGCGCTCATGCCGCCGATGCTGGAGCTCGCGGGCGCGATCGCGGACGGAGTGACGCTCAACATGATGCCGGTCGAGGCGGTGCCGCGGATGCTCGATCACGTGCGCGTGGGCGCCGAGCGCGCCGGCCGCGACCCGTCGAAGATCGAGGTCGTGGCGCGCTTTCAGGTCTGCGTGACCGACGAGCCGTCCCAGGCGCGCTCGGTCCTGCGCGCGGCCTTCGGACCCTACTTCGCGACGTCGGTCTACAACCGCTTCGTCGCGTGGTGCGGCTTCGAGAGCGAAGCACGCGAGATCCTGGCGGGCTGGGAGGCGAAGGACCGCGCCCGCGTCGCCGCGGGCGTCACCGACGACATGCTGGATCGCATCGGGATCTACGGCAGCGCGGCGCACTGCCGCGAGCGCATCGCGGCGTTCCGCGCCGCCGGCGTCACGACGCCGATGGTCTCGACGTTCTTCCCCGACGAAACGAACGTCTGGCGCACGCTCGAGGCCCTCGCCGGAGCATGACGCTCGCCGGCTTCGAGGTCGCCGAGGCGGCGCCGTCCGTGGCCCGCGAGCTCGGCGGCGACGCACCCGCGAAGGCCGCGACGGCGACGGCGCGCGCCGCGGCAGCGCTTCCGCCGCTCGAGCGACTCTGGGGCTGGGGCCGGTCTTCGAGCGCTCTCTCGCACGTCGTACGGCCGAGCACCCGCGACGGCCTCGAGGCCGCGCTCGACCTCGCGCGCCGGACCGGCCTCCGCGTCGGCCTGCGCGGCGCCGGACAGAGCTACGGGGACGCGGCGCTCGCGTCGGGCGGCATGATCCTCGACGGCTCCCGCCTCGCCCGCATCCTCGACTGGGACCCCGACCGCGGGATCGCGCGCGTCGAGCCGGGTGTCACGATCGCCACGCTCTGGCGCCATGCGATCGAGGACGGCTGGTGGCCCGCGGTCGTTCCCGGGACGAGCCTCGCGACCGTCGGCGGCTGCGCCGCCGCGAACGCGCACGGCAAGAACAACTGGAAGGCCGGCTCGTTCGGCGAGCACGTCGACGGCTTCGAGCTCCTGCTGCCGAGCGGAGACGTCGTCGTGTGCTCGCGAACGCAGAACCCCGAGCTGTTCCACGGCGCGATCGGCGGATTCGGCATGCTCGGCTGCTTCTCGAGCGTGACGCTCCGGCTGAAGCGCATCCACTCGCCGGTGCTCGACGTCGTGCCGATCGCGGCGCGCAACCTACGCGAGATGCTCGACGCGTTCGCGAGCCGGCTCGAGTCCGCGGACTACCTCGTCGGTTGGCTCGACGCCTTCGCGCGCGGCGATCGGCTGGGGCGGGGCCTCGTGCACGCGGCGTCCCACCGCGAGCCGGGCGGGCCCGCCCCCGATCGCGCCGCGTTCCGGTCGGACCTGCAGGACCTGCCCGACACGCTTCTCCACGCGTTTCCCAAGTCGGAGGCCTGGCGCGTCCTGCGCGTCCTCTTCAACCCGCCGGCGATGCGCGCCGTGAACTCCGTCAAGTACATGCTGGGCCGGCGCGAGGCCGGCCGCGGCTACGCGCAGCCACACGCGCAGTTCGCGTTCCTCCTCGACTTCTTCCCCGACTGGCGGCGCGCCTACGGGCCCGACGGGATGATCCAGTACCAGAGCTTCGTGCCGGAAGCGGACGCCGAGCGCGTGTTCCGCGCGCAGATCGAGCTCGCACAGCGGCAGGGCCTCGTGCCGCTCCTCGGAGTCGTGAAGCGCCACCGCCTCGATCCGTTCCCGATGACGCACGCGGTGGACGGCTACTCGCTGGCACTGGAGTTCAAGATCCCGCGCGGCCGCCGCGCCGACCTCTGGCGGCTCGCGCGCGCGATGGACCCGCTCGTCCTGGACGCCGGCGGGCGCTTCTACTTCGCCAAGGACGCGACGCTCTCGCACGAGAGCCTCGAGCGCTGGCTCGCCGAGGAGCGCGTGCAGCGCTTCCTCGCGCTGAAGGCGCGAGTGGATCCGGAAGGCCTACTCGAAACCGACCTCTACCGGCGCATCTTCCGCCCGTGGTCCGACTGATCGTCCGCTGCCCCGCGCCCGGCGCCGCGCGTGGCAACGCCGGCTCATCGCCGGATGCGCCCGCGCGCGATCTCCGCCTCGACGTAGGGGACCAGGTCGCTCACGACCGCGTCCTCGTAGCGGCCGGACGTCGGCCCGATCGCGTCGGGCACCTGCTCCTCCGGCACCGCGTGATTCACGTAGAACGTACCGCGAACGCCGCCGTTCCCGGGCAGGACGGCGACGAACATGTTCTGCACCTGGCGCGTCAGGATCAAGAGGTCGAGCAGCTCGCGGATGCGCTCGAAGTCCGAAGTCTCCTGACCGTAGCCCGGCAGCAGGTACACGATCGGAAACGTCGCATCGGCGTCGTTGAAGAACTCGATCGGGCGATACACCAGCACCTGGCTGGTCGGGACCGCGGCGTCGGGCGACGTCGCGAGCGAGGGCGTCGGGACGTCGGCCTCGACGAGGTCGCCGCGCACGCGCACACCCTCGAAGAGGTCCGTCAAGTCGCCGAGGTTTCCGATGTCGATGTCGATGTCCACGCCCGGGCCGAAGCGCCCGTCGGGGAAGCTCTCGTTCAGGAACCCGACGAGCGTGATGAGGCGCTGCCACACGGTCGCGGCGCCGCAGACGTCGCCGTTCAGGAGATCGGCGACGATCGTGTCGGCGTCCGCGATCCCGATGTGCCCGCCGGCGTAGCGCACGAGGAGGAACGGCTCGCTCGGCGCCGGCACCGACGTGCAGTTCGCCGAGAACCCCTCCTGCACCGTCACCGGGATGCCCTTGCCTTCGAGCACCGACACGAGGTTCGCGTAGTGGCGCGCGAACCCGAACTCGTCCGCGGTGCCGACGTCCATGTAGATCCGCTGCGCCTGGATCGCGGCCGCATCGCGTGCCGCCAGGCGCGTCAGCGGGTCCTCCGACAGCCAGCGCGCGCGATCCGGATCGACGTCGAACCCACCGTTGCCCTCGCCGAAGTCGCCGGATCCCGGGACGCCGTCGAGCCCGACGTCCTGGAAGGCTTCGCCGGAATCGCGGACGCCGTTGCCGTTCGCGTCGTCGAAGGGCTCCGCTCCGTTGACGACGATCCCGTCGCCGACGTCGTAGACGCCGTCGCCGTCGACGTCGGCGAGGGCGCGCCCTCCGACGTCCACGCCCTGCGCGGCGGGCGCGATGCGCGCGAGCGACCCACGCGCGCCGAGGAGGACGTCGCTCGGCGTGTCGGGTGACTCGTCCGCCTGGCGCTGGCCGTCGCCGTTCCGGTCGCCGGCGTCGGCGAAGCCGCGCGGGTCGGCGGGCAGCTCGAAGGGCCCGAAGCGGTCGTCCATCCGCAGCGCGGCCGGCTCCGAGTCGCTCGCGAGGTACTGCCGCGAGGGGTCCGGGTGGTGCAGGAAAGGATTGCCGAACGCGATCATGAGGTCCTTCACGAGCGACAGCGTCAAATTCCGGCCGGGATACCGCGGCATGTGATCGAACGAGGCCTCCTGCTCGGGGTTCCCCGGGCTCGCGGTGAGCGCCTTCACGGCAAGGCCCTGGCGCTCGAGGTCGACGAGGAGCTGCGTCAGGTCGACGGGCCCGCCGAGCGAGCCGATCACCCCGAACGCGTCCGGGTGCTTCGTGCCGAGGTTGAGCGCGCCGTAGGCGCCCATCGAGATGCCGGCGATCGCTCGGAACGGCGCGTTCTCCTGAGGAGCGGGCGGCGGAACCTTCGGGCCTTCGCTGCCGTCGGCGTTGCCGCCACCGCCGCCGCCGCACGCGGCGAGCAGCGCGATGGCGACGATCGCCGGCGAAACCGTTCCCACGAATCCGGCGAGACCGGGACAATACCTGTGCATGCGCGCGGCCGCCCGCACCTTTCGTGCCACGCCGCGGCGGCGCGCCGGATACGGTCGTGCCGTGCGCGTCGCGATTCGACCACGACCGTCGCGGAAGGGCTTACAAACGACGCGCAAGAACCCGGGCGGCGGACGCGGGATCGCCCGCGAACCCTCCCGCGGCGGCGCAGCGAGGCTCGGGCATGAGAGTTGGTTGCGAACGCGGCGCGATCCACCGAGCTCCGGGGCGCACGGCCCGGAGCGCCGGCGATCGGCCGCATCGGCGACCGCGAGTCGCGAATGATGGACACGAACCCGATCGACCTCACCGACGTCTTCCGCCACCTCTTGCGTCTCGGCACGGCTTATCTCCTCGCGATGCCGATCGCGTGGGACCGCGAGGCGCATTCCGGCGGCGCGGGCCTCCGCACGTTCCCGCTGGTCGCGCTCGCGAGCTGCGCCTACGTCCTCCTCGGTATCGAGGTCCTCGACGGCGCCGACAGCCAGTCGCGCGTGCTCTACGGCCTCATGACGGGCATGGGGTTCATCGGCGGCGGCGCGATCCTGAAGGACGGCGGCTCCGTGCGCGGCACCGCGACCGCAGCCAGCATCTGGAACACCGGCGCCATCGGCGCGGCGGTCGCGTGGAACCGCTACGAGATGGCGATCACGCTCGCGCTCCTCAACTTCATCACCCTGTGGGCGTTCCGTCCCCTGAAGCGCGCGGCGCGCGATACGCAGGAGTCGCTTCCGCAACCGGCGCCGCACGAGGCCCCGGGCGGTGCGAGCGTCCTGCCGCCGCGACGCGAGCGCGCGCGCGGCTGAGCCGCGGCATTTCGCGAGCGTGCGCCGCGCGCCCGATCACCGCCGAGCGCAGCCGTGCCGGGATGCGACACGACCGTCAAGCATCAGATGCCGCGAGCCCGGACACGATGTCGATCAGCGCCGCGGCCTCGATCGGCTTCACGACGTGCGCCTGGAAGCCGGCGTCGATCGTCCGGCGACCGACGTCGCGGTCCGCGAATGCGGTCAGCGCGACCGCGCGTACGGCGCCGCCGCGCTCCGGCGGGAGCGCGCGCACGGCGCGCATGAGAGCGCAGCCGTCGCGGCCGGGCATGCCGAGGTCGCTCAGCAGGAGGTCGGGATGCGACCGCTCGAGGGCGTCGAGCGCCTCGTCGGCCGACGCGACCGCGACCACCTCCGCACCCACCGCCTCGAGCGCGCCCTGCACGGCCGCGCGCATCTCCGGATCGTCGTCCACGACGAGCACGCGGATGCCGCCGAGCGCGCCGCGCGAGACTTCGTCCAGCGACCGCGCCCGCACCGCGCGCGGGCACGACGCGGTGCGCGGCGTCGCGGGGCGCATGGCGGCATCGGCGCGCGACGACCACCTCGCTTCCCTCTGCCTTCGATGCCGATCCTCGTTCACGGTGGCGCTCCCGCGGGATGACTTCTTCCCACTCCCGCGTGACCGTGTAGGCTGTCCTGGGGAGATGCAGAATCCGGGCCACGCCGCGAGCGCGGCGCGATCGGCGGGGTCCCAGAAAGGGATTCCGACCACCTCGGCGCCAGGAGGGCTTTGCGCCTCGATGCTGCAGATCCTACAATTGCGCCACTAGACGCCACGATGCCGCACGCAACGATCATCGACGACGATCCGGACTTCCTCGAAGCGATCACCGAGGTCGTCCGCCAGCACGGCTTCTCGACGGAGACCGCCCGGACGCTGGCGGACGCGCGCACCATGCTCGCGGATCGCACCCCCGATCTCGCGCTCGTGGACCTGAGCCTCCCCGACGGCGACGGCTCGCAGCTCCTGCGCCAGCTCGCCGACGTCCCGACCGAGGTGGTCGTCATCACCGGCCACGCGAGCGTCGACTCGGCCGTGAAGGCGCTGCGCGACGGCGCCGTCGACTACTTGACGAAGCCGGTGGACGTACAGCGCCTCCAGGCGATCCTCGCGAACGTCGCGCGCCGCCGGGAGCTTTCCGAGCAGGTGGACGACCTGCGAAACGAGCTCCGTCGTCTCGGCCGGTTCGGTGCGCTCGTCGGCGCGTCGCCCCCGATGCAGGAGCTCTACGACCTGATCGCGCGCGTCGCACCGACCAACGCGACCGTGTTGATCCAGGGTGAGAGCGGGACCGGCAAGGAGGTCGTCGCGCAGACGATCCACCAGATCAGCCGCCGTCGGAAGAGCCCCTTCATCGCCCTAAACTGCGGCGCCGTGTCGCCCCAGCTCATCGAGAGCGAGCTCTTCGGGCACGAGCGCGGCAGCTTCACGGGCGCCGATCGCCAACACCGCGGCTACTTCGAGCGCGCGGGCGGCGGCACGCTCTTCCTCGACGAGGTCACCGAGATGCCGATCGACCTGCAGGTGAAGCTCCTGCGGACGCTCGAGAGCGGCACGGTCGTCCGGATCGGCGGCGAGAAGGAGATCCCGGTCGACGTCCGGATCATCGGCGCGACCAACCGGAGCGCGCAGGAGGCGGTCGAGAACGGCAAGTTCCGGCCCGACCTGCTGTACCGCCTGAGCGTGTTCCCGCTCCAGCTACCGCCGCTGCGCGATCGCGGCGGCGACATCGACCTCCTGGCCGAGACCTTCCTCGCGCAGATGAATCGCGAGGAGAAGATGAACAAGCGGCTCGGCCGCGGCGCGATCGAGCTGCTGCGGCGCTACCACTGGCCCGGCAACGTGCGCGAGCTCAAGAACGTGATGCACCGCGCGTTCATCCTCGCCGACGACGAGATCGACGTCGCCTGCCTCCCGACGTTGACCGGCGACGCGGCGCTCGACGCGCCCGCACCGGGCGGAACGACGGTCGCCGGTCCGACGATCGTGCTTCGTCCGGGGACGTCGATCGCGGAGGCGGAACGCCGGCTCATCTTCGCGACGCTCGAGGCGTACGACGGAAACAAGGAGCAGGCGGCGCGGACGCTCGGCATCAGCCTGAAGACTCTCTACAACCGGCTGAACGCGTACAGCGGGCGCGCGAAGGCGAAGGACATGCCGGCGCGCGCGACCGGCGGGACCTGAGCGCGCTCGGGCGGCGGATCTGCTCGACCCGCCGCCCAGCGGCGACGCGGGCCCGCCGCTGGGACGGGCCCGCGCGAACCACCCGGACTCAGAGGCCGCGGGCGAAATCGTCGAGCTGGCGCTCGGCTTCGTCTTTCGCGTAGCCGTAGCGCTGCTGGAGCTTCCCGAGAAGGCTGTCGCGCTTCCCGGCGATCGTCGTGAGGTCGTCGTCGGTCAGCTTGCCCCACTTCTCGCGCACCTTGCCCGAGAACTGCTTCCACTTCCCTTCGATCTGATCCCAGTTCATGACTTCTCCTTTTGCGATGCGCGCGTGGGCGCTCGAAGCTCGAGCCGCGCGCTTGCGTACTGAAGCGATGCAAGCCCCGGGCCGGCATCCGACGCGCGCGTGTTCCGGCGCAGCGTGGGTCGCTCGCGTCACCGAGCACTGTCATGCGTGAAACGCTTACGGCGGCCGACGTCCTTGCAAGCCGCAGATGAAACTTCTGCACGCGCGATCCCAAGCATCGCGTACCCGCGAAGGCCGCGTGCAGATTTCGGGCCCGCACGCGGCTCACGCCGGCGCGGACCTTGCAGGCGGGGCGGCGCGCCGCTTGCTGACCCCCTTCAACGAACGAACGCCGTGACGCCATCCAACGACTCGAGCGAACCGTCCGAGCCGCCACCGGCGGCGACCGAGACGCCGCTCGCCGACCGGCAGAGCCAGTCGCACGAGCAACCGATCGCCGGGATGCGCGTGTTCGTGGGGCTGGCGACCGCGTTCGTCGTCGTCGCCTCGCTCTACTTCGGGAGCGCGGTCTTCATCCCGGTCGCGCTCGCGGTGCTGCTCGCTTTCCTCCTCGCGCCGGTCGTCGACCGCTTCGAGCGCCTCGGAATGGGGAACGTGCCGTCGGTGATCGTGGTCACCTTGCTGACGTTCGTCGTGCTGACGGCGGCGGGCTACGCCATTCTCCGCCAGGTCTCGCATCTCGGCGACGAGCTGCCGCGCTACCGTTCGACCATCCGCGAGCGAGCGATCGCGGTCCGCGAGGTCGCACGCGGGACGATCGTCGACCGCTTCCGCTCGACGGCGGGGCAGGTCATGGACGAGATCAACGGCGGCCACGAAGGCGCGCCGCCGCCCGAGCAGGTCGCCGTCGTGGTGGAGAAGCCGGGCTCGGTGCTGCTCCAGCTTCCGCCCCTGCTCGAAGCGCTGTCGACGGCCGGCCTCGTGGTCGTGCTCGTGATCTTCATCCTCATCGAGCGCCGCGGGCTCAGGAACCGGGTCCTGCGGATCGCCGGACACGCGCACATCGCGGTGACGACGCGCGCGCTCGACGAGGCGGCACAGCGCATCAGCCGCTATCTCGTGATGCAGACGACCATCAACGCGAGCTTCGGCGTCGCGATCGGCACGGTGCTCTTCCTGATCGGCCTGCCGTACGCCCTTCTGTTCGGCTTCCTCGCCGCCATGCTGCGCTTCATTCCCTACGTCGGACCGTTGATCGGCGGCGGTCTCCCGGTCCTGCTGAGCCTCGCGGTGATTCCCGGCTGGCAGGGTCCGCTGCTCGTCCTCGGCGTGATCGTCGGCGCCGAGCTCATCTGCAACATGCTGCTCGAGCCGCTCCTCTACGGGCAGAGCGCAGGCGTGTCGCAGGTCGCGCTCCTGGTCGCGATCGCGTTCTGGACGTGGCTCTGGGGGCCGGTCGGTCTCATCGTCGCGACGCCGCTCACGGTCTGCCTCGTGGTGCTGAGCCGCTACGTCCCCGACCTGCAGTTTCTGGCCGTCCTGCTCGGCGACGAGCCGCCGCTCGACCTCCACGCCCGGCTCTACCAGCGGCTGCTCGCGGGCGACGCGGAGGAGGCGCGCGAGATCGTCCACGAGTTCGGCGACGCGCACCCCGAGTCGCACGCGTACGACGAGCTCCTCGTTCCCGCTCTCGTCGCGATGCGCGCCGACCGCGTGCGGGCGGCGCTGTCGCCGGCGGACGAGCAACGCGTGCTGCGCGCCGCGCGCGAGGTGATCGACGCGATCGACCTCGAGCGGCGCGGCAAGGCCGCGCCCGAACCCGCCGAGCCGGGCGCTCACCGGCCGCCCCGCATCCCGGCCTATCCGGCGAACGGCGCGCCCGACGACCTCGGGGTCGCGATCCTCCGGAACCTCGTCGACGGCCCGTACGCCGAGATCGCGCCCGCTTGGTGGGCCGACGCGGCGCTCGACGGCGACTTCGATCCGGTCGGCACGCCCCCGCCCGTCGCGTGCATCGTGGCGCTCTCCGCGGAGAGCGTCGGTCCGGCGCGCCGCATCGCGCAGGTCCTGCGACGCCGCCTGCCCTCGACGCGCGTCGTGGTGATCGCGTGGCGCGGCCTCCTCCCTCCAGAGCCGACCGCAGATGGGCAGCCCACCGCGACGAGCGCGGTCGGCTCGTTCCTCGAGGCGCGCGACCGCGTGTGGCAGGCGACCGGCGCTCCGATGCCCGACGCGGACGAGGCGACGGAAGAGGACGCGAGCGGCGATGACCATCCCGCCGCGACCATCCGCACGTCCGCCGCGTGAGTCGCCCACCCGGAATTGCAGGACGTTTGTAGTTTCGCGCGGTGACTGGTCCTGCGCGCACGCGGAGCCGCCGCGCGTGCCGCGCAGCCGACGCGGGCGCGGTCATCGCGCCCCGGGCAATCGACGCGCAGACGGAGCCGGCACGGGCATTGCTCCGGCCGCCGACCGGGAGGGTGCATCATGGCGACGGCGACGAGTCGCGTTCGTTCCGAAGAAGAACTGCTGCCGGACGACGGCGTGACGCCGCTCGCCGCGGGCGTGTCGCCTCCGACCTACGAGACGTCGCGCGGCGCGCAGCCGCCGAGCTCGGCGACGGAGCGCGTCGCCGACGCGGCGCAATCGGCGGCGCAGTCGGTCAAGCGCGGCGTCGAGCGCGTCGGAGCCCTGATCCGCGAGGGCGACCCGACGACATGGCGTACGGAGATCGAGTCGGCGATCCGCCGGCGGCCGATCGGAACGGTTCTGGTCGGGGCCAGCATCGGCTTCCTCGCCGCGCGCGCGCTTCGGAGGTGACGGTGCAGGCGCAGAACCGCGAGGGCGACGCGTCGCTCACGTCGCTCGTCGCCGACATCCTGGGCGACGTCGGGATGCTCGTCCGCAAGGAGCTCGAGCTCGCCCGCGTCGAGCTCCGTTCCGACCTATCGTCGTTCAAGACGCCGGCCGTGCTGCTGGTCGCCGGCGCGTTCCTCGCCGCCGCGGGCCTGATCGTGGGCGTGCTCGCGGGCGGCCTCGTGATCGCGTTCGTCCGCATGTGGCCGCCGTGGGCCGGCTACGCTCTGGCCGGCGGATTCCTGCTCGTCGTCGGCGGCATCCTGCTCGCGGTCGCGCTCGCGCGTCTGCGCGCGGCGAACCTCTACCCGGAGAAGACCGCCGAGTCGCTACAGGAGAACTACCAATGGCTGACGAATCGGAAACCATCCACGAGGACATCGTAGCGACCCGGCAGGACCTCGAGGAGAAGCTCGAGCTGCTGCGCGACGAGCTTCGCCGGAAGGTCGACGTGAAGGCGCAGATCGGACAGCATCCGTGGCTCGCGCTTGGCGGCTCGATCGCGGTCGGCTTCGCACTCGGGCGTCTCGGCCAGCGCGCGAGCGCGAACGGGTCGCTCGCGAACGGCATGCCCGACGACCCGGCGCGGAAGCTCCGGCCGAGCTCGCTCCTCGTGCACGTGGGATTCGTCGCCCTCACCGGGCTCGTGCATCAGATCATCGAGCGCCAGGTGCCAAAGGTCCTCGCGCGCGTCGGCGACCGGATGCGGAACGGGAACGGCGCTCGTCCTCGCGACGAGCACGCGGCCGGAGCCTCGCGAGACGGGTCGCTTTCGCGCGCGCCCGAAGCGTCCGTTCCCGCCGACCGGCGCGGCGACACGCCGTCCGACGCTGCCACGGACGGAGAGCCAGCCAGCACGACCCTCATCTGAATCCGAGCCGAACCGCGAAGCGGCCGACCGACCGCGCTTCCCGCGGCTTCGGTCAGGGCAATGTTTCCGTTCGTCCCCGCTGCGCTCGACCCGCGCGCTTCGGTGTAACGCTTACACGGGCTCGGTCGCACATTTGCCGGGCGACGAGCGCAGCGCGCGTCGACCACCGGAATTCCGAGTCGCTGCCGCGTTCTTCGCGGTGGCACCGCGGTTGCTCGAAGCGCGGTCACAAGGATGCGTGCGGCGCTCGGCGACGTCGTCGGCGAGCACCGTCCATGGGGCCGACGGATCGGTTCAACGGTGCACCCGAGGGTGCGGGAGGTTCTCACATGCTGAGCTGGGCGCTGACGTTCTTCGTGGTCGCTCTCATCGCGGCGGTTCTCGGCTTCCGTGGCGTGGCCGGGATGTCCGCGGAGATCGGTTACATCCTCGTGGTCGTCGCACTCATCTTCCTGGTGGTGGCGGCGTTCACCGGCCGCGCTTCTCCGTGAAGCGACCGCTCGGAGCGCTGGCTTCGACGCGCGGAGCCAGCGCTCGCACTCGTGCCGGTCTGCACCGACGCGATCGGCGATCATCAACCGACATGAGGAGGGATCACTCATGAACCGAATTGCGAGACGATCGAGCATCATGCTCGCCGGCGCTGTGATCGCGCTGCTCGCGGCGCGGCCCAGCCACGCCGCCAGCGACGCCTGGATCACTGCGAAGACGAAGATGGCGCTTCTCACGACGGACGGCGTCTCCGGCACCGCGATCAACGTCGACACGGTGGACGGCCGGGTGACGCTGCACGGGAAGGTCACGAGCGAGCAGGAGAAGGCGCGCGCCGCGGACGTCGCGCGCAAGATCGACGGGACACGCGAGGTGCGAAACCTGCTCCAGGTCGTCACGGCAGGCGCGAACGCGCGGACCGATGCGAAGGACGATCGCGTGAAGGCGGACGTCCAGAAGGCGCTCGCCGACACCCCGCAGCTCGCCGGAAGCGACATCACGGTGGAGTCGGTGAACGGCGGCGTCGTGCTGCTCGCCGGGCGTGCCGAGAGCTTCGAAGATCACCTGACGGCGGTCTCGACGGCGGCCGGCGTGCCGGGCGTGCGCCGCGTCGCGAGCGAGATCAAGAGCCCCGACGCGCTCGCCGACGCCGAGGTCCGGCGCGAGGGCGATCGCCGGACCGCGGGTGAAACGGCGCATGCAGCGTCCGCGACGGTCAGCGACGCGTGGATCACCTCGCAGGCGAAGATGCGCCTCCTCGCGGATCCCGACACCCCGGCCCTCGACGTCAACGTCGACACCGACCGCGGCGTCGTGACCCTGTTCGGCATGGTTTCGAGCGACAAGCAAAAGGCCGCGGCCGAGGCCGACGCGCGCAAGGTGAACGGCGTGCACCAGGTCCGGAACGAGCTCCAGGTGGTCCCCAGCTCTCGCCAGGATGCGGTCGAGGCGAAGGACGACGACCTCCAGAAGGCAGTCGAGCAGTCGCTCGAGCGGCGCTCGTCGCTCGCGAAGGCGGACATCGACGTGGAGGTCAAGAACGGCGTCGTGCGGCTCACGGGCGACGTGCCGAGCTCGTTCGATCGCGTGACGGCCGCAGTCGCCGCCCGGTCGACGCCCGGCGTTCGCTCGGTGATCTCCGACGACCTGCACGTGAAGGGCGAGGGGTGAACGCGACCACTGTTGACACTCCGGCGCGCGCCCGATTCGATCGGACGCCATGAAGTTGGACGGCGTGGCGGGACGCGGTCGATCGACGCCGGAGGGCGGCCGGACGCACGCGGCGCGCGCCCACGACGGCGAAGAAGTCGATCGCGAGCGCTCGCTGCGCCTGGCCGCGGAAGAGCGCGCCGACCGGCTCGCGCGCGAGCTCGAGGAGGCGCGCGCCGAGGCGGCGCGCGCGGCGAAGTCGCGCGATCAGTTCATCTCGAGCGTCTCGCACGACCTGCGCGGTCCGATCGGGACCGTGCTCACGTGGGCACAGCTGCTGCGCGGCGGGCTCTTGCCGGAAGAGAAGCGCGAGCGCGCGCTCGACGCCATCGAGCGCGGCGCGCGCGCGCAGGTGCGCCTCCTCGAGTGCCTCGTGGACCTCGCGCGCCTGCGGGCCGGAACGCTGTCCTACAGCGACGGCCCGGTCGACCTGAGCGCGGCCGCGCGCGCCGCCGTCGAGAAGACGGCGCCGGTCGCGCGCGCGAAGGGCGTCCAGGTCGAGATCGAGCCGGCGGTCGGCGACGTGACGCTGCAGGGTGACGGCGACCGCCTCGCGCAGGCGATCGCACAGCTCGTCGACAACGCGATCCGCGCGACTCCCGAAGGCGGCCGCGTCGGCGTCCGGCTCCGTCGCGACGGAGCTCAAGTCGAGGTCGAGGTGACGGACACCGGCAGCGGGCTCGATCCCGAGCAGGCGGAGAACCTGATTGCAGGGGCGCGCGACACCGAGGCGTCGCGCGAGGCGCGGCGCGGGCTCGGGCTTCCGCTCGCGCTCGGCCTCGTCGAGAGGCACGCCGGATCGCTTCGACTCGAGAGCGCGGGAGCGGGTCGCGGAACCGTCGCGCGCGTCCGCCTGCCCGCCGACGCGCGACCGGCGAGCGCAGCGCAGCCTTCCGACTGAATCGGCTCTCGGCGGCGCGCGGGAATGCCGGCGCGCGTCCGCGCCGCTCGCGGCGTGCGCCGCGATGGCGGCTCAGCCCGTCGCGCGCTCGGGCAGCGCGGCCGCCAGGACCCGGATGCGCTCGAGGAACGCGTCGACGTCGAGCGGCTTTCCGACGTGCTCGTCGAATCCGGCGCGCAGCGCCTCTTCGTGGTCCTGCTTCCCGGCGAAGCCCGTCATCGCGACGGCGAGGACGCGCGCGCCGCCGCCGTTCTCGCGGGCGCGGATCGTGCGGACGAGGTCGTAGCCGCTCGCGCCCGGAAGCCCGATGTCGCTCACGACGATGTCGACGGGGCCGCCGTCGAACGCCGCCAGCGCCTCCGCGTAGGAGGTGGCCGTCACGACGTCGACGCCCTGCTCGCGGAGCAGGATCTCGAGGCTCTCGCGGCTGTCGGCGTCGTCCTCGACGAGGAGCAGGCGAAGCCCGTGCAGCCCGCGCCCATCGACCCGCCCGGCGGCCGCAGCGGGACGGGCGCCGACGACCGCGGGCACGGCGTCGGCGACGGGAAGCCGCACGGTGAAGGTCGCGCCCGTGCCGGGTCCGTCGCTGTCCGCGCGCACGGAGCCGCCGTGGAGATCGACCAGGTGCTTCACGATCGCGAGCCCGAGGCCGAGTCCGCCGTGCGTCCGCGTGCTCGGGCTCTCCCCCTGGCGGAAGCGCTCGAAGACGTGCGGGAGGAGCGCGGCGTCGATGCCGACGCCGGTGTCGCGGACGCGGATGGACGCTTCGCGGCTCGCCTCCTCGTACGCGACCGCGACGCGGACGCGCCCGCCGCGCGAGGTGAACTTGACGGCGTTGTTCAGGAGGTTGGTGAAGACCTGAGCGAGGCGGTCGGGGTCTCCGCGTACGGCGAGCGACGGGCACGCCACCTCGCACTCGACGGACACGCCGCGCTCGTCGGCGATCGGCCGGATGGATTCGACGCTCGCCAGGACGTTGAGCGCGACGTCGACGATGCGCGACTCGAGAGCGAGCTTCCCGGAGAGGAATCGCGACACGTCGAGCAGATCGGCGATGATCTGGGTCTGGACCCGGATGTTGCGCTCGAGCGTGTGGAGCGCGCGGTCGATCGTCTCGTCGCCCGAGCAACGGCCGGCGAGGATGCGGATCCAGCCCGCCATCGCGCTCAGGGGAGAGCGCAGCTCGTGCGACACGATCGCGAGGAACTCGTCCTTCGCGCGATTCGCCTCGACCGCCTCGGCGCGCGCCTGCTCCGCGATCTCGTACAGGTGCTCGCGCTCGAGCTCCGCACGGCGGCGCTCGGTCACGTCCTCCACGACGGCCGCGACCCCGAGCACCGCGCCGTCCCCGCTCCGCACCGGGACGTAGCTCGCTCGCCACGAGCGTGCGCTTCCCGGGGCTGCCGGCGTCTCGCCCACCATGTCGAAGCCAAACACGGGGTCGCCGGTCTGGAGCACGTCGCGCAGCGCCTTGGACGGCTCCCGCCCGAAGCGCGGCAGCACTTCGTCCATGCTGCGTCCGAGGTGCGCCTCGGCCGCCATGCCGTCCATGTCGGCGAGCGCGCGGTTCACGCGCACGAAGCGGAGGTCGCGATCGAAGAACGCGAGGCCGATCGGCGCGGTGTCGAAGATCGTCTGGAGAAGCCCGCGCTCCGCGTCGGTGCGGCGAAGGGCGGACGCCGTCACGGCCTTCTCGATCTCCGCACGGAGCGTGCGCTCGCGCTCGGCTTGGGCGCGCCGGCGCTCGCTCGCGTCCCGGAAGACGAGGACGACGCCCGCGATCGTCCCGTCGGAATCGCGGATCGGGGCGCCGCTGTCGTCGATCGGGGTCTCGCGGCCGTCGCGCGAGAGGAGGAGCGTGTGGTTCGCGAGGCCGACGACGGTTCCGAGCCGCATGACCTTGGCGACCGGGCCCTCGACGCACTCGCGCGTCTCCTCGCCGACGATCGAGAACACCTCTTCGAGCGGGCGCCCGCGCGCCTCGTCTTCCGCCCAGCCGGTGAGCGCCTGCGCGACCGGGTTCACGAACATGACCACTCCCGAGGCATCGGTCGCGATGACGGCGTCGCCGATGCTTCGCAGCGTGACGCGGAGGCGCTCGCTCGAGTCGCGGAGCTCGCGCTCCATCGCGAGGCGCCGGCGCGTCGCTCGGTTCATCGCGGCGGTCGCGGTCCCGACGATCAGCGCGGCCAGGATGCTCCCGAGGAGAACGAACTGGGTCGCGCGCCCGCCGGTGCGCTCGCGCAGCGCGAGGCGCTCGCCGAGAAGACGCTGCTCGACGTCGCGCATCTCGCCGAGGCGGCGCCGGATGTCCTCGGTCGCGCGTCGGCCGTAGTCGGTCTGGATCACCTCGAGCGCGGCCTGCGGCCCCTCGAGCGTCCGGAGATGGACGCTGCTCTCGAGCTCGGCGAGCTTGCCGTCGAGGATCGGGATGACCTCCTCGAGGCGGGCCGACTGCCCGGGATCGCGCGCGGTCGCGGCGCGCAGGCGCTCGACGTCGCCGGGAAACGCGTCCATCGCCTTCTGGAACGGGCCGAGGTAGTTGCGGTCGCCCGTCAGCAGGTACCCGCGCTGTCCGCTTTCGGCGTCGAGCAGATGGCGGAGCACCGCGTCGATGTCGTCCTGGACCTCGAACGTCTGGCGCACGAGGTTCCCGGCCTCGTTCGTGCGGCGCAGCTCGATGAGCGCAACGGCCCCGATGGCGACGATCAGGAAGATCGCGAACGCGAATCCGAACAGGGCGGCACTGCCGAGGCTGCGATAGGCGGCAATGCCGAGTCGCGCTGCTTGAATGCGTGGTGCCGTCGCGACGACCTCCGTCTCTCTCCCGGGGAATCCCGCGGTACCGCCGTGAAATGCTACCCCGCGGACGATCGGGTTGACACCCGCTCGCAGGGCGTGGCCTGGTGCCGCGATATGGCGATTCATTACCACAAGGACGGGCATGTCGTGACCATCACGATCGACCGCCCGGAAGCCCGGAATTCCCTCGACCTGGAGCACTTCGGCCAGCTCGCGGACTCCTGGGTCCGCTACCGGGACGACCCGGAGGCCTTCGTCGCCATCCTGACCGGCGTCGGCGACGTGTACTGCGTCGGCGCGGACCTGAAGAAGTTCATCACGGTCGTGACCGAGCGGGCCGACAAGCTCGCGGAGGGCGGCGGCCGGCAGGCGGTCGAGGGCTCGCGCTACACCATGGCCCACAGCCTGGTCGCCGTCCTGCGGGACGGCGCGGTCCTTCCCGACACCGGCGAGGAGTTTGCGCTTTACAAGCCGGTGATCGCGGCGATCAACGGGATCTGCGCCGCCGGCGGCATGGAGATGATGTGGAACACGGACCTCCGCGTCGTCGCCGACGACGCGTGGTTCCAGCTCGCGGAGCCCCGGCGCGGGCTCTTTCCGGGCGGCGGGTCGACCGTCCACAGCGCGCGCCAGCTGTCGTGGTGCAACGCGATGGAGGTCCTGCTGCTCGCCGATCGCATCGAGCCGGAGCGCGCGCTCGCCATGGGCCTCGTGAACGCGGTCGTGCCGCGCGACCAGGTGATGGCCAAGGCGCGCGAGTGGGCCGACACGATCTGCAAGAACGGGCCGCTCGCGGTGCGGGCCTGCAAGGAGTCGGCGAAGCAGAGCACGTTCCTCGACCTCAAGGCCGCGCTGGCGAACGAGATGAGCTTCTCCGCGTCGGTCTTCATGAGCGACGACGCGAAGGAGGGCATCGCGGCGTTCAAGGAGAAGCGCGCGCCGGTGTGGAAGGGGCGGTGACGCCCATCGCCGGCTCCGTTCGGCGCCGGTGGGTCGCCATCGCTCGTTGACAGGTTCGCGGGACCGCGAGAGAAAACCCCGGATGGCGATCGCGTTCGGACCGGTCCTGCGACGACGGACGTTTCTCCGGCTCGTCGGTGCGGGCGGCGTCGCGGTCGCGGTGCCGTGGCTGCCGGCGTGCTCGGATCGGAGCGCGACCGCGACGGCGGGGACGGCGCGCTTCTTCACCGCGGAGGAGCGCGCGACCATCGAGGCGCTGGCGGGGGCGATCGTGCCGGAGGACCAGACGGTCGGCGCGGTCGGGGCGAACGCGGTCGAGTACATCGATCGCGCGCTCGCGGCGTTCGACAACCCGGAGCCCGACGTCTACCGCGCGGGACCCTTCAGCGGGCGCTGGCCGTTCCAGGACTTCGAGAGCGGCGAGCCGTCGGATCGCTTTCCGCCGGACCGTTTCCTCGACGTGCTGCCGCTCACGCGGCTCCAGGAGCTCTCGTTCCGGATCGAGCTCTACGGCTCCGCGGCGGTTCCGAATGGCGACGCCAACGCGCCGATCGTCGCATCGACCCCGGGGCTGCGTGCGCTCTACCGCGACGCAATCGGCCAGCTCGACGGCATCGCGCGCGATCAGGGCGCAGCTGATTTCGCGTCGCTTTCCGACGCGCAGAAGCTGGCGGCCTTCAACCGGACTCCGGCCGCGTTCCGCGACGCGTTCCTCGCGAACGTCGCCGAGGGGATGTTCAGCGCGCCCGAGTACGGCGGCAACCGGGACGGCATCGCGTGGCGCGACTACTTCTACGACGGCGACAGCCAGCCGCTCGGCCATTCGATCTACGACGAGCCCGCGGAGTCCTTCGTCGATCGCGCCGACCAGCCGAACCAGACGCTCGACCCGAATCGCCCGAACGGCGGCTTCGAGCCGGACGTCCTCGCCTTCGTCGAGCAGGTCGTGGTCGGCCAGGGCGGAAAGCGCTTCTTCTGAGATGGCGAACCTACCCTCGCGCGTCCCGAACGTGCTCGGTGACACGAGCCTCGACCGGTTCGACGCGATCGTGATCGGCAGCGGAGCGGGCGGCGGCATCGCAACCCGCGTGCTCGCGACCAACGGGCTCAAGGTCTGCGTCCTCGAGGCCGGCAACAACTACTTCCCCGGCCTGGACGACCCCGGGCCCGGCAACCCCTCCACGCTCTACTCGAACGACGAGCTCAAGCTCACCGCGCGCTCGTTCATCCAGCAGCAGACCCGGATCGACCCGCGCACCTTCCGCGCGTCCGCCTCCGACGGCGACCGCACCTTCGTCGGCGACGTGAACGACCTCCCGAAGACGGTCGGCGGCGGCTGGGTGCACGCCGACATGAAGACGCCGCGCTTCCAGGAGTTCGACTTCCGCCTGGGATCGCTCCTCGGCGACGTCCCCGGTGCCAGCTTCGCCGACTGGCCGCTCGACTACGCGGAGCTCGAGCCGTTCTACGCGGCGGCCGAGCGCATCGTCGGCGTACAGGGCGAGGAGGGCGCCGATCCGTTCGCGTCGCCGCGCTCGGGGCCCTACCCGATGCCGCCCGGCCCGCGTATGTACGTCGACCACGTGCTCTCGGAAGGCGCGCGCAAGCTCGGACTGCACCCGTTCCCGTATCCTTCGGCGGTCACGTCGCGCGTCTATCGCGATCGGCCGCCGTGCAACGACTGCGGCTTCTGCTCCGGCTACGGCTGCCCGATCAACGCGAAGGGCTCGGTCGCGGCGCTGCGCGACGCGCTCCTCACCGGCAACGTCCAGCTCCGCTACAACTCGATCGCGACCCGCCTCGTGACCGACGCGAGCGGCCGGCGCGTGACCGCCGTCGAGTACATCGATCCGGACGGCAACCCGGCGAGCGTGAGCGGCGACCGCGTCCTGCTGGCCGCGAGCCCGGTCGAGTCGACGCGCCTCTGCCTCCTCTCCGATCCGGGCGGGCCCGGCCTCGGCAACTCGTCGGGCGCGCTCGGGCGGCACCTGATGTTCCACTACCAGACGATCGGCGTCGGCCTTTACCCGCAGGACTTCCACGGCGAGCGCGGCCGCTCGGTGACGGGCGGAATCGCCGACTTCCGCGGCGTCCCGAACGACCCGAACCGGCCGCTCGGCGGGATCATCGAGTTCGGGACGAACTCCGAGAAGATCGTCGACGCAGAGACCTACATGCTCGACCTCGCGCAGCGCGGCGCGCCGCTCAAGAGCTTCCTCCGCTCGAGCCCCTTCGGCGCGCACATCGCGGTGCTGATCATGCAGGGCGAGGACGCGCCCCAGCCGACGAACCGCGTCGACCTGGATCCGCGCGTCCGCGACATCGACGGGCGGCCCGTGCCGCGCATCACGTACCAGCCGCACGCGTACGAGCTCATGGCGAGCTCGTTCTACGGTCCGAAGCTCATCGAGCTCCACGGCGCGGCCGGCGCGCAGTTCGCGTTCGTCTCCCCGCGCTACGACGGCGGCGTCACGCCCTCGACGCGGCACGTCCTCGGCACCGCGCGCATGGGCGAGGATCCCCGCACTTCGGTGCTCGATCGTTTCCAGAAGTTCCACGACCTCGACAACCTCTGGGAGGTCGACGGCGGCGCGCTCCCGACGTCGTCGGGCTACAACCCGACGCTCACGATCCAGGCGCTGTCGCTACGGGCTGCGGGGGCGATCGTGGACCCGAACCGGCCGGAGGCAGTGATCGAGAACAGCGCGTGAGGCGCGATCAACCTGCGTCCGGCACGCCGAAGAAGAACTCCGGGTGCCCGCGCCACTTCTCGAGGAAGTACTGCTCGTTGCGCAGCAGGTAGGACTTGTAGTCGTCGAGCGATCCGGTCGTCGCGTGCGGGCGATGTCCGACGCCGATCGCGGGGCAGTAGGCGATCTCGTACCCGAGCGATTTGATCTGGAACGAGAGGTCCGTGTCCTCGAAGCACGTGGGATCGTAGAACTCGTCGAACCCCGCGGTGCGGGCCAGCACCGAGCGCGGCGCGACGAAGCCGGAGGTCGCGAGATAGGCGACGTCGGTTCGGAACCGCGCCGTCGCGTAGCGCCCCGACATGCCACGCTCGGGAAGATAGTCCACGATCGGGCCGCGGCCGCTTCCAGGGTCGAACCAGCCGGCGTTCCAGGCGACGGCGCCGATCTCGCGGTGCTCTCGCAGGATGTCGAGGGCGGGGTCGAGCCACCCGTCCCGCGTCGCCCATTGGTCGCTGTCGAGGAAGACGACGATCTCGCTCGCGGTGGCGGCGAGCCCGAGGTTCCGTCCCGACGAGCAGCCGTTGCGCGAGTTTCGCACGAGCTGGATGTCGCCGAGCGCCTCGTGCCCGTGCAGCACGTCGAGCGAGCCGTCGGTGCTTCCGTTGTCAACGACGGCGATCCGGTAGCCGTCGTCGCCGCGGTGGCGCACGAGGGATTCGACGCAACGCCCGATGACGTCCGCGTTGTTGTAGCAAAGGACGATCACGGCGATCGTCGGTCGCGCGGCGATCTCGCGTAATCGCTTCGCTCGCGCGCCCCACGTGTTGGCCGCGACGAACCCCTCGATGTCCGCGAGCGGCGGTGGCGTCGCGCATGCGCGCTCGACCGCCGCGACCGTGGTTTCGGCATCGTCGGCCGTGAAGACGTACGGAACGTCACGCAGCTCGGGCATCGACGTCGCGACGACCGGCCGGCGCATCGCCAGGTACTCGTACACCTTGAGCGGGTTCACCGCGTCCACGACCGGCCCGCGTCGAAAAGGGATCAGGCAAGCGTCTGCGGCCGCGTAGTATTCCGGCAACGCGGTCTGCGGCTTGAGGCCGAGGAAATGGATGTTCGCCGGCAGGTCCGCGAACCGTTCGGCCGGCGGGTCGCCGATCAGGTTCACTCGCCACGTCGGCCGTGCGCGTGCGGTGCCGGCGACGAGGTCCCAGTCGAACCAGTCGCCCCAGAGCGAGCCCGCGTACACGAGGGTGCGCTCGCCGCGGACGAGATCGCGCGCGCCATCGGGGTCGCGGGCGGACGCGGCGAATACCTCCGGATCGACGGCGTTCGCGAGGAGATGAACGTCGCGCCCGCCGCGCGCGAGGTCGGATTGCAGCGATCTCGCCGACGCGACGACGCCGTCCGCCGTCGCCAACATCCGGCGCTCCACGTCCGGCGCGAACCAGCTCGCCCAGACGCACGACTCCCAGGCGTCGATCTTGTCGTACAGGACCCGCGCGCCGCGCCGCCGCGCCTCCTCGGCGAGATCGACGACGTCGGCTTCCGGCAGCTCCACGAGGACGCGGAGCGGATACTCGAGCGTCGTCAGCCACGCGCGCAGCGCGGACGGATCCCATTCCCGGCATTCGACGCCGCCCGATGCGGCGCCGATCCCTAGATCGATGGACTCGCTGCGCGCGAACCGTGCGACGTACGTGACGCTGCAACCCTCACGGACGAGCGCACGCGCGAGCTGCGCGCTCCGCTGTGCGCCGCCGATGTCGTCGAACGGAACGACGGCGAAGATGAGCCAATGCTGGCGGCGCGGCCCCGGCGACCGCATCAGCGACGTCGGCGCGGCGGCGCCGCCGCGATTCGCCGGCGCCGTCGCGGAGCCCGAGGCGGAGCCGTTCGCACGCTCGTAGCGCGTAGCGGCGAGGCGCATCCGGACGCCCAGCGAGCGCACTGCCTGCCGCGCCCGGTGCGAGATACGCAGCTTGTCGAGGATGCGCGTGGTCAGCTGAAGCAGCTGCCACGACGTGCGGCTCGTCGTCCGTACCTCGGCCATGACCTCCGCGAGCCGCCCCCGGACGTCGTCGAGGCGCACGTCGAGGTCGTGCTCGAGGCGGGCGACGGTCGCGCGCAGCTCTCCGGACGCAGCGCGCTCCCGATCGAGCTCGGCCGCGAGAAGCGCTCGTTCCTCGTCGAGCAGCGCGGCCCGTGCAGCGCCGTGCGACGCAGCGACGCGGAGGAGCAGGGACGCCGTGCGCCGGCACATCTCGGCGGTCGAGAGCTCCGCAGAGAGGTCGGACCAGCGCGCGCGCGCTGCGGCGCGGCGCGCCGGGAGGTCGTCGAGCATGCGCGCGAGCGCGCCGGCGAGCGCCCTCGCGTGGGGCGGATGGTCGGCGCCCGCGATGTCCCGGAGCGATCGCCAATCGGTGGCGAACGGGTCGACCTCGGGCGCGTCGACGATCGCGCCCGCGAGCGGCTGCGGCGAGTCCGAAGGCTCGCGCGCCTCGCCGAGAAGGTAGTCGGCGTCGCCGGTCCGCGTGAGGACCGCCGGCACGCCCATCGCGAGCGCTTCGACCGCCGCGAGGCTCAATCCCTCGACGATCGACGGAAGCGCGAAGACGTCGGCAGCGGCGAGGATCGTCGTAACGTCGTCGCGTTGTCCGGCGAGAAGGATCCGCTCCGCGAGACCCCGCTCGGCGATGCGCGCGCGGACGCGCTCGGCGTAGTCGGGCTCCATCTCGCCGCCGACCAGCCAGGCGAGGAGTCGGGGACGCGACTCCGCCAGCTCGGACACCGCGTCCACGAGCGCGAGCTGACACTTGACGCGGCTGATCGCGCCGACCGCGAGCACGAGCTCGGCGTCGGCCGCGATCCCGAGCCGGCGGCGAGCGTCGGTGCGGACAGCGTCGTCCGCGGGTGCCGCGGCCACGGCGACCCCGTTTCGCACGACCGCAATCCGATCGCGCTCGATCCGGAACCTGCGCGCCGAGAACTCGGCGACCCATTCAGAGACCGCGACGTAGGCTGACACATGGCGGTCGGCGACCCGCACGTCGTCGTACAGGGCGGCGCCGAGCCAGCCGTACGCGTTGTGAAGCGTCACGACGACGGGCACGTTCAGAGACGCCGCGATCGGCGTGCCGAGCGTCGAGTAGTGGGGGTTCAGGAGCCGGACGTCGTACCGGCGGAGCGTCTCGGCGAGCTCCGCCGCGCGGTCGTCGCCCGTCAGGACCTCGACGCTGTGTCCCTCGCGCAGAAGCCGATCGGCGAGCTCGCCCCCGCGCTCCGTGCACAAGACCACCGGCTCGATGCCGTGCGCCGGCAGCCCGCGCACGAGCTGCGCGACGACTGTCTCGAGGCCGCCCCGGTCGAGGGAGCGCACCTCGATTGCGACCCGCAGATTTGCCAGCGGGCCCGAATCGGCTTCGCGCATCGCTGACGATGTTTCGCGAATCAGATCTGGGAGTGCAAACCGAGAGCCAACAGCGAAGCTGACGTCACCGTTCGAATCGATCGTCTAGTCACAGACGGAGAGCCGGTCGTCAGACTTGTCGGCCGGCAGCGATTGCACCAACCCCGCCCCGGCATGCGGGTCACCGACCACCTCGGCGGCTCCTTCGTCGAGGAGGCCCAAGATACGGTTCCCATTCTGGATCGTCTGCACCAACGCGTATCGGCGCCCAGAGCTGACCGTGAACGTTCCCGGATAGGCGGCATTTGCACACACGGAATCGTTGATCTCAGCGAACGGCCCGAGGCTCGTACGGTTCACCGACTGATACGGCGACGCCGTACCGCTGAACGAACTCCACTGAAACCCGTTTGCACTCAGGCTCGATGTGAACGGCGCGCTGAAGCAAAGCAGATCGTTCAGGTACCGCACCTGCGCGGACGAGATTGGCGTACACGACCCAGGGAACGTATCGAAGTCCGCGATGCCCCCTGCTTGCCCGTTGAGCGGCTTTCCGAACGTCTCGGCAGCGCCAGTGACGGTGTCGGTGATCGTCAACGCGAACTGAAAGCCCGTGGACGCTGAAACGAGGACCCAGTACCGAGCCGGGTTGTTCGCGCACGCATTCAGCATCTTGACGAGCACTTCCCAGTTGTTCGGATCGCCCGCGAAGAAATAGAAGATCCCGGACGCCGACGCGCTACCGTCGGTCTGGGGGGCAGCCACGAATGCGTCGCGCAATCCGGCGGGGCCGCCGTCATTCCACTGAAGTCTTGCGGCGAATCGATTGTTGAGTAGGCAAAGCGTGGTCGAGGACGGGACGCAGACTGCGCCTGCCGACCCGGCGAGCGCCACGAGCGCCAGCGCCGCGACCACGGCACGCAACCAGTATCGTACGCGCACCGTCGAGCCGCCCATGGTGACCGCGATCGACGCGTCTTCCAGGTGCCGGTTGCTCGCGAGAATAGGTAGAGCACGCATGATGGGTCCTTTCTCTTCGGCGGTGCTTGGTTGGGCCAAAGGTCTAGGGACAACTAAAGGCGGCAAAGTCCGCGATTCCGGACGCATGACCATCGAGCGGATGCTCATAGACTCGCGTCGCACCTGTGGACAGGTCGGAAACCGTCAACCGCCACTGAAATCCAGTCGATGCGGAGACCAGCAGCCAGAACTTACCTCCGCTGGCACACCCATCGATCATCTTCACGAGCACCTCCCAGTTGCTCGGGTCCGCCGAAAAAAAGTAGAACAGCCCGGAAGAGGAGGCGCTGCCGGAGGCGTGAGCCGCCGCCACGAACGCCGGACGCAGGCCGCTCGGGCCGCCATCGCTCCATTCGAGGCGCGCCGAGAAGCGCCCGTCGAGAAGACAGAGCGACGTGGACGAGGGATCGCACGGTCCCACCGGGCCTGGTTCACTCCAGCCGAGATCATCCAACAAGTCTTTTGTCAGATCAAGATTTTTGTTGGGTCCGGTGTAGGACGGCTCCATGAGCTCGTTCGGCGTCAGGCTGGTGGTGAAGTGCGATACCGACGAGCCCGGCCGGAGCTGTGCAGGCGTGTAGATGGGGACGTGGCCACCGGGCCCCACGCCTGCCGTGAGCGCGCTGCTTCCCGCAGTCACGGCGGCTCCCGTCCACAGCACCTGATCCGGCTTCAGGCACGCGGCTGCCCGCGCCGCGTCGCTCACGGAGCGCAACGGCTGGCCGGTCGTGTTGTCGGTCAGATTGACCAGATAGGCATCGTCGAAACCGTTCAGCTTTTCGCCCGTTTGGGGGTCGAAGAACGCGACGAATCCCAAACCGTGGGCGAACTCGTGCAGGGCAACCGAGTACAGGTCGATGGTCCCCGATGGCGGGCTCGCGTCGAGGCCAAGATAATAGTTGAATCCACAGCCCGGGCGCCCGAGTTGGCTGTTGAACGTGGCTGCGACCTCGGCTCGGGAAGGAGCGAGATCCTCCCCGGCCAGCGAGTTGGCAAGCGCGATCGGGTACAAGGTCGCCGCCCGCGGCGCGTTCGCGAAATCACGTGCGACCATCGTGGGTCCAGACTGAGCGAGGGTCGCCTGAGACAGGTTACAGAACAGGCTGGCGAAGTGTGCCTCGACGATGATCGGCACGTTCGGCTGGAGCCGGTCGGCCCACGTTTGCGCGACGTTCTGGAGGACGATCAACCGTTGCTGGCCAAGCGTCGTCCCGGCGTTTCCGCCGACCGGTGACGCCGGCGTCGGATCGTTCAATCCCTGGCCGGGAAGATCCTGGTTCGAGATCAGGATCTCAGCGGAAGACGCCTTGGTCGCGAACGCGGCCAGAAAGAAGCTCATGCCCAGCATGCAAACGATTGTGGGCCGGAATCGGATCTTGACGGCGCACACGGGCAGGCTCGCAGCGCCGGAAGGTCACCGGCCGCCGCCGGTGTCCGCGGTCGTCTGGCGCGTACCGGGCGTCACGCACTCGACGGACAGCATCCCAGATGCGTCGCGAGTCACGGTGGAAGCGCTCTGAAATCGATCTCCCAGGTCGATGACCATGCCGCCCGCTCTCGCGGGGCTCGGACGCTCGACGAGCGTCGCCTTGGGCGCCACTCCAGCAGGCCCGGCGAGCGGCGGCGACGCGGGTGGATCGACGAGCTCGCCCGTCCCGGGATCGCGGAACACGCGCCATTCCGCGCTTTCGGCGGTGTGATGAACCGCGGCGGGCTGGCCCACCTCGCTTTGCAATCCCCGGGGATCGACGGGGGAGTCGAAATCGGGGTTCGGCACCACGTCCTGAGCGGCGCCGATCGGCACGGGCAAGAATGCCGGCGACGCGAGCGTCGCGACTGCGAAGGCCATCCAAAGGGACATAGGCAGGGAAATCACGGAACGACGAGAGGACATCCGACGTGTGGGACTTTCCGGATACATCGCGCCGGGACATATCAGCACCGGCATTTGCCCGTCAAGCCATGGCATACACGTTTGGTTTCGGAACAAATTTTGGTTGTGCGGTCAACGCTGATTGCCGCGGACATCCAACGGCCTTGCGGCTCGCTCGCGGGGCGCCGGCGCCGCACGGCGCCACCATCTGGCAACCGGCGAACGCCGGGAGCTCACCCGACTCCGCGGCAAGACCGCTCTGCGTGAAGAGCGCGCGATTTTGAAAAGCCGCGGGCCTGGTTCGCTCGGAAGACCGGTTCGCTCCGTCCCACCGATCGAGCTCGTGAGAGCGCATTGGGCCGCCCAGCGCGTCACCATGCCGTGTCGCACGATGGGTCTCCGTGAGCGCTACGACACCTCGAGCACGCGTCCGGCGTCGCTCCGCATGACGACCGACGCCGCGCTCACGCAGCTCGGGGATGGGTCGGTTTCGGAGCGGTGGATCTACGATTGCCGCTGTTGGGATCCTGCTCGATCCTGTAACGGTGCCCGGAACGTCGGCCGGAGCCGGTCAGAGGCGGCTGATGCCAACACGAAACGTCAACTCTTCCATTATCTGCTAGTGCGCTCGACGGGAGGAAGGTGGCTTGCGGCCGTGGCCGCGATTTCGATCGTCGGCGTCGTGGTGCGGGTGCTTTGGCGGAGCCGGCACCTCGACGTCTACTTCGACAGCTACGGGTATCTCCTCGTCGCCCGGGCCCTTCGCCACGGGCAATTCCTCATGGATTGGGGATCGGGCCGGCAGATCCCTTATCATCCGCCAGGATACGCTGCTGCCATTCTGGCCGTGAGCGGCTTCGCAGAGCCGGGGGCTTCCGCGCCGGCCCTCGCCTCGGCGCTACTCGGCTCGCTGGCGCCGCCTCTCGCCGCCGTTTGCAGCGCAGCGCTCTTCGGGTTTCCGGCCGCGATTCTGACCGCGGCATTCTGGGTCTTGAACCCGCTGCACGTGGCCTACAGCCAGCAGGCCATGGCGGACGCGACTGCCGTGACGGTCACTTTGCTCGGCGCCGCGCTGTGGCTCGCCGGCCGTGGCCCGCTCACCGCCGTTCTCGCTGGTACGGTGTTCGGCGCAGCGGTGCTGACCCGTTATTCGGAGGTCCTCTCCTTCATCTGGCTCGTCGTGTTGGCTCCCCACGTGGCGAACGTCACCTGGCGCCGCAAGATCTTCGCGGTCGCGGCCATGGCGCTCTCGCTGCTACCCGCCGCTCTCTGGCAGCTGACCCGAGTCGGGCTGACCAGTACGACCTACGGTCCGATCGAATCGGTGCTCAAGCTCTCCCATGCATTCGAGGCGTCGAACAACCCTCTCATGTACCGTCCGAATGAGGGACATCTCCTCGCGTACCTGCACTTCCTCGGCGGCGGTGACGGCGGTGCGATCTGGGTGCCCCTCTGTCATAGCTCTCTGCTTCTCCCGCTGGCTTTCGTTCCGCTCGTCCTCGGCACGTCACGCGATCGCCTTGTTTCCGTCTGGCTGCTTTCCTGGGTCGTCGTGCACGTCTCGCTGATCTCGCTGATGTGGGTGTCCGAGCCGCGCTACATGCTCCCGGCCTACGTACCGCTCGCGTGGCTCGCAGGCCTCGGCGTCGAGCAGCTCGGCCGGCGCTCTCGATTGTTGTCGGTAGCGGCCGCTTGCGTCCTGCTGCTTCCGCCGGTCTGGGCATCGCGCGACAAGATGTTCCAGGTGCGTCCAGCCGGCGAGTACGCGCGCCTTCCCGACCTCATCGCCGCGTGCCCACCCAATGCTCCGATTGTGACCTCCATCCCCATGGCAGTCGCCGTGTACGATCCTCCGAACGCGCGACGCACCATCGATCCGCTCGTCGTGCCGGTAGCCGAGGTGCCGGAGATTCGCTCGCGACAACACTGCCTCATCGTCGAGGACCATGTGAAATTCAATGCCCAATCCTGGATCGACGAGCTCTGCCGGATCGCGCGGTGTCGGACCATTCGGTCCGCCCCCGGCATCGATCTCCAGCTCGTCGACCCTCGTTGAAATGTGCGGGCGCCGCGGCGGAACGCCTCGGGCGAACCCGGAAGACGTCAGCGGTAGTGCCGAACGCCCTCTGCAAACGCGTCCATGACGGCGTCTCCCTGCAGGCGGTACGGTCGTGCCGGAACGGAACCGTCCATGTCGATGCCGTTCCACCAGACGGCGATCTTGATGTTGGGATACGCACTGAGCCGATCCATGGTGTTTCGGATCCACGCGACTTTGTCGCCACCGATCGTCGAGCTCGCGAACTCGGCAATCATGAAGGGCTTGCCGGGAAATTGCACGAGGTACTCGTCGTAGATGCGCCCGTAGATTTCGTCGAACGTGCGCCATGTCTCGTTCGGATAGTACGTGCCATTGTTGTAGCCGGTCATTCCGACCACGTCGTAATACTCGGGTCCAGGATCATACATCACGGCGTGGTTGTACTTGAACGGCGGAAAGGAGCGATCATGGGGATTCCAGATCCAAATCGCGTTCGTCGCTCCTTCCTCCTGGAAGATCCGAAAGACGTACCGCCATGTCTCCTTGGAAATGTCCGCATCCTCTGAAGTCCAATAACCGGAGTAGACGACCCAGTCGCCGTTCATCTCGTTGTTGAGGCGAAACAACACGGGTACCTGTGAGCCGGCGATTTCGCGCGCAAGCCGTCGCAAATCCGCATCCCAGCGGCCGTCGAGGATGCCGTATACGAACTCCGTGGATGCAGCCCCATCGGGAGGCGCGAGTTGGAGCGTCAACTCGACAAGTCGCCCCTCGCGGCGCGCGTTTGCGAGGATGGACGGGGTTCTTACTTCGTCGATCAGGATGTACTCGAGCAACACCTGAAACCGATGCCCCAACCGCTCCTCGATCTCGTAGAGACTCGCGTAGCTGTCCGCAGTGCCGTGCTCGAACAGGCCCCAGGTTTGGCGCGCCGATCGGGCAAAGTAATGATCGAATGCCTTGCGAGCCGCGTCCGAGAGCGGAGCCGCTCGTTCACTTGCTTGACGCGCACGGAATCGCGGTAAGTCGGTCGGGGCGTACACTACGAATGAATCGACCACGTCACTACCGTGACGAAGAGCCCATTCAGGATCGGTGCTCTTGACGTGTACGGACCAGACCTCCTTCGGCCCGACGACGAAATCCCAAGTTGCGTAGTGCCGACGATCGACCTCGACACGCGACAGAGGACGCCGGGTCCAGACGAGCTGGTGGATCCGCGACCAACGGCTGGAGTGCAGTTCGCGGTCGTCGAGGATGCGAACCGCATCCACTCCCGTGCGCATCGGCCGGCTCTTGTAGTAGATGTAGTTTTCGGCAACCGTGTCCGGACCGAGCAGTTCGTGGAAAACTTCGACGCGGGTGCGATCGTCGGAGATCACGGTCGCAACCGGCCCTAGGCTGGTATCGACCTCCATACCGCGCGGAAGCCGGACGGCGAACCCCTGAGCGCGGTCGGAATAGAGGCGGCTATCCGCGCCGGCGCGGACGTCGAGCGACGATACGTTCGCGGCGACGACGACCGCCACCACCGCCGCGATGAGCACTCGCACACCTACCGCGCACAAACCGCTCGCGCGCTTCACCTGCACCCCACGACTAAGGCGGACAGGCGGGTATGTCGCGCATTACTCCCCTTCCATCTTCTCCCGGAAGTCCGTGTGACACGCCTTGCAGGTGTTGAACATGCTGGCGCTCGCAGCCTTGACGTCGCCGCCGGACTTCGCCGCGGCCGCGAGCGCGTTCGCCTGGTCCTTGAGCTGCATCGCGAGCTCGTCGAACTTCTTCCGGTCGGTCCAGACGGCGGGCTTCGCGCGCGACCCGTGGCCCTGGCTGCCCTCCGGGAACAAGGTCACGTACTTGTCCATCACCGACGCGATGTCGGCGGCCGGCTTCTCGATGTCGGCGGGCTTGCCCGCCTTCAAGGCGCCCCCGATCGCCTTCGCGTTCTTGCCGACGCCCTCCATCAGGTCCGCGCGGTCGCGGATCGGGCCCGGCGGAAGCTTCGAGTGATCTTCTTTCGAATCGCCGCGAGCCGGTCGCACGGTGAGCGCCGTCGCGATCGCAAGGGCGATCGCGCACGCGCCCGCCGCCCGGATGCCTGGTTGGTTGCTCCGCATCGTTTCCTCCTCCTCGCTCGCGAGCGCCGTCGGGCCGCTCAGCCGTCGCCGCCGTCATCCTCGTCCTTCGGGACGTGATGGATCGGCGGAACCGTCTTCACGTACTCGGCGATCGCGCGCAGGTCGGGCTCGGGAGCCTTCCCGTAGCCCGGACCGCCCGCCACGCCGTCGATCACCTCTGCCATGGCTCCCTGCACGTTGTCGAAGTCCGGCTTGAAGCCGGTCGCGAGCAGGTTCGCGATGTCGCCCGCGTCCCACTTGCCGATCCCGGTCTCGACGTCGGGCGTGATGTTGGGCGCGAACGGCACGCCGGGCCGCTTCGAGACGCCCGCGAGGGCGAGGCTCCGGTCGGGCGTGCCGAGGCGATTCCGCGGCGTGTGACAGTCGCCGCAGATCGCGACGTGCTCCGTCAAGTATCGACCGCGCTCGAGTCCCGCTACGGGAGCCGCCGCCGGAGCCGCACCGCCGCGTCCGAAGAGGAGCCGCCAGGCGCGGTAGGCGAGCCGCGGCAGCGGGACCTTCGGCTCCGCCGCGCGATTCGCGCGCTCCGCCGGCGGCAGCGTCCGGAGGTAGGCGATCAGGTCGCGCACGTCGGCGTCCGCCATGCCCGCGTAGGCGAAGTACGGCATGACCGGCGACTCGACCGACCCGTCGCGCAGGACGCCGCGCCGGATCGCGCCCTCGATCTCGGCGTCCGACCACTCGCCGACGCCGGTCTTCGGGTCCGGGGTGATGTTCGTCGAGTAGAAGGTCCCGAAGGGCGTCGCGATCTCGACCCCGCCGGACCCAACGGGCCCCTCCTTCGGGGTGTGGCAGCCGCAGCCGCCGGCGAGCGCCATCACGATGGCGCCACGCGCCGCGTCGCCGGCCTGCGGGACGCGCTGGTCCGTGTCACGCCCGCCGCAGCCGCTCACCGACGCGAGCGCCAGCGCGCCTGCGGCGACCGCGCCCCCGGTCCGGCGCCCGCGGCACCTCAGCCCGGGAACGGCGGCCATCCGAGGGGCTTGCCGCCGATCACGTGCACGTGGAGGTGGCTCACCGTCTGGCCCGCGTCCGCTCCCTCGTTGATCACGAGCCGATAGCCGCGGCCGAGGCCCTGCTGGCGCGCGACCTCCGCGGCCGCGAGCAGGACGCGCCCGAGGACCTCCCGGTCCTCGTCGCCGGCCGACCCGATCCCCCGGATGGGCTTCCGCGGCACGACGAGAACGTGCGTCGGGGCCTGCGGATTGATGTCCCGGAAACCGACGCAGTGGTCGTCCTCGTACACGATTTGAGCCGGGATCTCGCGCGCGATGATCTTTTCGAAGAGCGTCTTGTCCGCCATGGCATGCCTCCAAGCCGCCGCTCGTCGGCGCGGCCGCCCGCCAATGTCCGCCGCGGCCCGGTCAGCCCCCGTGCGGCGCGGGCGGAAGGATGTCGTCGCGACCCTTGCCGGCGAGGGTCGTCTGCAGCTGGGCGAGCGCTTCCTCCGGCGTCGCCGCGAGCGCCATCAGCGAGTGGTCGGCCCGCACGAGCGGGATGTCGCACGGCACCGCCGTGAAGAAGCCGTTCGGCAGGCTCGAGACCATCACGAAGAACGCCTTGCCGTCCTCCGAGCGGAACTGGAACCAGTCCACCTTCTGCACGACGAATGGAGTATCCGACATTGATCGCCTCTCCTCGCACGCGTCAGCGCCGCCGACGTCACCCGATCGGCGCGCCTTCGTCGACCCGTCCCCCGCTAACGATCGCCCGGGGACATCCGCAAGCGGAAGCGACACGTCCTCGAGCCGAAGCCGCCCGTCCCCTGGCCCTGACGCTGCTCGACGCCGCCGGCGTTTCCGCGTTCGCCGCACTGACGGCCGCGATCGCGTGGCGCTTCGCGCGCCTGCCGTGGGATCCCTTCTGCGTCGCGACGCTCGGCGCCGCCGCCACCTTCGGCTACGGCCTCGCCGACGTGGTGTCCGGAGTCGTCCACTGGATCGGGGACACCTTCTTCGACGAGAAGACGCCCGTCATCGGCGCCGCGTTCGTGCGTCCCTTCCGCGAGCACCACCGCGACCCGCGCGCGATCACGCGCCACGGCTTCCTCGAGGTGAACGGGAACAACTGCTTGGCACTTCTCCCGCTGCTCGTGCCGACGTGGCTGCTGGGCGGCGGCTCCGGACCGGACGTGCACGTGCCGGCCGCATGGTTCCAGGCGATGGCGGTCTCGTTTGCGGTCGCGACCTTCGGCACGAACCAGTTCCACAAGTGGGCGCACCTCGAGAGCGCGCCGCGCTGGGTCGGGTGGCTGCAGGCGTCGCGACTGATCCTCTCGCCGTCGCACCACGCGCGCCACCACGCGCCGCCGCATCGGCGATCCTACTGCGTGACCGTCGGCTGGACGAACCCGCTGCTCGACGCGATCGCGTTCTTCGAGCGCGCCGAGCGCGCGGTGCGAACCGTGGGCGCGCTCGCGCTCCGTCGGCGAACCGCGCGACCCGAGGCCGAAGTCCGCCCGCGCGCGGTCCGCTCGCGCGTCGCGTAGCGTCGGCTTCGCAGCGGCGGCATCCGCTTCGCAGCGGCGGCCTCGTCGCGTAGGATCGCGGCCCGACGTGGAGGCCACCGCGTTCCTCGAGCTCTATCGGAGCGACCTCGTCTCCGTCTACGCGGTCTGGCTCCTCCCCGCGCTCTTCCTCGCGTGGCTCCTCGCGACGCCGACCGGCCGAGCGGCGGCGCGGTCGCCCGACGCCGACGTCCGCTGGGTGCGCGCGTACTGCATCGCGTTCGCGATCGAGACGATCGTCGACCCGTTCGCGACCGGGCCGCTCGTGCGCCGGCTCGGCGTCGCCGACGCGCCGCTCGGCACGGCGATCCTGCTCGCGTTCGTCCTGCTCGGCGACTTCCGCGTCTACCTGCTCGTCCTCCGCCTGGCGCGGCCGGCGCGCGGAACGGCGGCGGCCGCCGGAGCCGCCGCCCTCTGGACGCTTCTCGTCCCGGTCTCCGCGTTCGCGATCGACCACGCGCTCCGCGCCGCGCTCGGCGCGCTCCCGGACCAGACGATCTGGCTCGTCTACGAGCTCTGCTTCCTCGCGGTCGCGCTCTGGATGCGCGCGCGCGCGATCGAGCGCTGGGCGGATCCCGACTGCGAGCGGCAGCGGCAGCTCGAATCCGTCGCCGGCTACGTCGCCCTCTACTACGGCCTCTGGGCGGCGTCCGACGTCCTCATCCTCGCGTTCGGCCTCGACCTCGGCTGGGCGCTCCGCATCGTGCCGAACCAGCTCTACTACGCGTTCTACCTGCCGTACGCCTACTTCCAGGTCGCATCGCGCTCGTAGACGTCGACGAGCCAGTCGACCCACGCGTCGAGATACGCGGGCGCCCGCGCGGGATCCGCGCCGCGCGGGTCCCCCACCGTGCCGTCCGACGCGTGCCGGCGAAGATCCGGATAGAAGGTCGCCGACGGGTCGGCTCCGACATCGAGGAGCCCGGGCGCGAAGCGCTCGCGGCGAACGTCGTCGGGCGCGAGGTGGAGCACGATGGACGTCTCGAGCTCGCCGGCGTGGTGCCCGGCCGCATCGGGCGCGACGCCGAAACGCGCGCTCGCGCGGTGGAGCACGTCGGCCATCGGCGGCAGGCCCGCGACGCAGGCGACCCGCATCCGCCCTGCCCGCTCCCGCATCGCCGGACCCGCGCGCCCGAGCGCGCCGGCATTTCCCCCGTGCGCCGTGAAGACGAAGAGCCGCGCGACGCCGTGTCGCTCGAGCGAAGCCGCGAGGTCGGCGAGGATCGCGACGAGCGTCGGCTCGGCGACGCTCAGCGTGCCGGGGAACCCGAGGTGCTCGGACGCGCAGCCGAGCGCCAGCGTCGGGAGCGCGATCGCGCCGGCGACGCGCCGGCAGAGACGCCGCGCGAGCTCCGTCGCGATCCACGTGTCGGTCGCGAGCGGGAGGTGCGGACCGTGCTGCTCCGTCGAGCCGAGCGCGAGGACGGCGGTCGCGCCGCGCGCGATCGCCTGCTCGACCTCGGGCCACGTGAGCCGCTCGAGGACTGCCGGGGCCGACGACGGCGCGCTGCGTGCGCGCCTCTCCGGCAGCGCGGCTTCCGCCCCGATCTCGTAGAGCGGGCGATCCGCCCCCTTTCCCGGCCACGCCGTCGGGTCGAGGTCGCGAGCGCGGACGTCGGCGAGGACGAGGGCGTTCATCATCGCCTCGTGCTCGAGGATCGCGAGCGGTCCCGGAAGCTCCGCGCGGAGGCGCACGACGCGATGCCGCGCGCGATCGAGCACGCCCTCCAGGCGGGCGAGGAGCTCGTCCTCGCGCGGCGCGTCGTTTCGCAGGAGCGCGAGGAACGTCGCGGTGCCGCCCCACGATTGCTGGAACGGGCCGTGCGCGAAGTCGAGGAGATCCCAGACCGGCGGCTGGGGCCGCAGCATTCCCTCCAGCACCTTGAGCGGCAGGTTCGCGACCCGCTCGACGTGCGCGCCGCTCGCGAGGAACGCGAGCGGCGCCTCGAGCGCAGCGCGCGGCAGCTCGTCGGCGAGCGCCGCCGCGCGCCGTCCCGCGTCGGCGACGGCCGCGCAGATCGCGTCGGACGGGACGTCCAGCGCGGTCGGTTCGCCGGCGAACGAGCGCGCGAGGGCGAGCGCCGTGGCGTACCCGACCATCGGGCCGACGACGCGGAGGAGCGCGCCGTACTCGTCGCCGCCCGGCGTCCGCAGGACCCGAAGGCCGCGCTCGCGCGCGAGCGCGAGAAACGAACGCCGCTCCGCGATGGACGCGGGATCGCCGGGCGCGTCGCCGGCCGAAGCGAGCCGCCGATCACCGGAGGGCGCGTCGCCAGCGGCCGGATCGTCGACGACCGACGTGACGAGCCACGCCGTCCGGAACGCGCCGGCGTGCGCGAGCGCGAGGCGCGCGTTCGGCGCGAGTCCCTGCGAGAACACGACCAGCGTCTCTTCCGCCGCGCCGGGCGGCGCCTCGCCGAGGAAGCAGGTGAGCGGCGCGAAGCGCGCCGGCACGCCGAGCTCGACGAGGACGCTCGCGAGAAAGCGAGCGTGCGCGGCGGAGCTCCCGGCGCCGGTCGCGACCACCCGCCGCGTGCGACCGGCGTCCTCGCGCGCGGCGTCGGCCGCCGCGGCGGCGACCGCGGGCCGAACCTCGGCGAGCGCGGACGCCAGTGCCGACGTCGCGCCGTCGACGCGCGCCTCGAGGAGGCGGAGCCCCGAGCCGCCGCCCGCACCGCCTCGCCCGGCGCGGCTCATTCGCCGCGCCGCGCGGGCGCGTCGGCTCGGGCCTCGGGTCGCGGCGCGCACGCGCTTCCGTCTCCGGCCGCCGCGAACCCGATCGCGACCGGCGCCGCGAGGTCGACGCCGGCCTCGGCGAGCAGGTGGCCCGAGCGCGCGGCGAAGCGCTCCTCGTCGGCCGCTCGCGCTCCGCCGCTTCCGACGAGCAGCCGCACGCGGCTGCCGCGCACGTGCCGCGCCAGCAGCGCGAGCGACGGCCCGAGCGCCGCATTCCGCTCGCGGAGCGCGTCGTCGAAGCCGATCGCCGGGACGACGGTCGCGCAGCCGGCGCCCGCCTCCGCGATCCGGCGGACGGCCTCGTGCCAGAGCGCCTTGCGGGCGCCGCCGTCGGTGGCGCGGGCGAGCGGGAAGCGCGCGAGCAGCGACTCGCGCTCGATCCGCACGAGCGGCGTCGCGGCGGCGCGCGGCCCGTGCTCGAGGACGACGCGGTCCGCGCGCGATACCAGGTCGTAGTACGCGTGCAGGCGGAACCAGATCGGCGCCCCGGCGTCGCCGTTCGCGGCGGCCGGATGGGAACGGATCGGGAGCAGATAGGTCGCGACGTGGACGAAGCGGGGCGCGTCGGCGAGCGCGTAGGGCTCGAACTCGTCGACCGCTTCGGGCAGCGCGGAGGCGGCGCTCGCCTCTCCCGGGTCCGCGAGCCGGTGTCCCGAGCGCGACTTCGCCGCGATGTAGTGGTGATTCCAGGGCGACGGCGATTGCGCGACGGGCACCGCATCCGGGATCGCGAGCCCGGTCGCGCCGCGCAGCGCCGCGAGCTTCTCCGGATTGCTCGTGAGCAACGTGAGCGGCGCGCGCACGCCGAGCAGACGGCAGAGGAACGCGACCTCGTCGTAGCGGCGATGGTCGCGCTCGAGGCCCATCCGCGCGTACGCCTCGAACGTCGTCAGGCGGTTGCCGCTCGCCTGCACGAGCATGCGGTCGCGCGCCTTGGCCGCGAACCCGGCGCCCCGTCCCTCCTGCATGAGGTAGAAGACGACGCCGCGGCCCATTGCGGCGATGCGCGCGAGCGCGGCGTCGAGCTGCTCGACGCAATCGCAGTCGCGGCCGCCGAACGTCTCGCTCGTGACGCACGACGAGTGGATGCGGACGAGGAGCGGCTCGGCCGACGTGAAGTCGCCGCGCGTGACGGCGAGCGCGACCGACCCGGTCGCGAGGTTTCGGCCGACGTGAGCGCGGAACGGCCCGTGCACCGTCTCGAGCGGCAGCGATCCGAGCGCGAGGATCTGGCCGGACAGGAGGTGCCTCCTCCGGCCGTCGCCGTTCCTCACGACGTGCGCCCCGGGTCGTGCTTCAAGCGGCTCATCGCCTCGAAGTACGCGATCAGGTCCGCGAGCTGGCGATCGCTCAGGTAGTCGTGCGCCGGCATGCTCGTGTAGCGGAACGTCGCGGGGTCGCGGATGTACTGCTTGATCTGCTCGACCGGCCGGTACTCGACGATGCTCTTCGGCACGTTCAGGTCGGGTCCGACCTTCCCGCCCTCGCCGTTCACGGAGTGGCACGCGAGGCAGTCCGACTTGAAGATCTCGTAGCCGGCGCGCGCGGGCGAGTCGGGCGGCGCGCCGGTCGGCACGATGTGCGGGTAGCGGTCGGCGAGCGACGTGAGCTCGATCTCGACGAGCGCATACGGCCACGGATGGACGTGCGCGTCGCGCTGCTCGGGTCGCGACCAGACGACGTAGAACGGCGCCGGGTCGACCTGCTTGCGGTCGATCGGCGCCCACGCGGGCGGGCCGCCGCCGTCGAGGTCCGCGTCCGAGAACGCGAGATAGCCGCCGTCCTCGGCGAGGCGCGCCGCAGAGCTCGGCTTGGCGTAGCCGTCGCTCGCGCGGAAGACGACGTCCTCGCCCGCGAGATCGCCGGCCGGCACGCCGAAGCCGAGGCGCACGACCTCGGACAGCGGACAGGCGCGAAATTTCTTCTGCTTGCCGTAGTACGGATCCTCGATCGTCACGACGCGCTCGCCGCACTCCTTGCGGAGGGCGTCGAGCGGGATGGCGCGGACGGTGCTTCCATCGCGCACGAAGCGGAGCTCGGCGGCCGACGCGTCCGCGGGTGCGAGGGCGAAAAGCGGCATGCAGAGCGCCGTCGCGGCCGCCAGCCAGGCGAGCGCGGCCGCGGCCGGGCGAACGATTCGCATGCTGCAGCAGAGCGTAGCGCGAATCGCGTCCTGAGCAATGCGGCGACGCGGTCGCGAAAAAATCGCTCTGGCGGCGGACGCGGTCCCGGCGTAGCGATCGGACCGCGCGCCGCACGCCGGATTGCGGCCGCCCCACCTCGCATGACGCGCCTCTCGCACCGCACGCTGGGCCGGATCGCCGCCCTCTCTGCATCGCTCGCCGCGTCGACGTGGGCCGCGCCGGCGCTGGCGCTCGTCGTTCCCGCGGAGGTCGCGCTCCGCGTTGCGGACGACTGGGGCACCGGCTTTCGCGCCGACGTGACCGTCCGCAACCTCGGGGATCGGCCGATCGCGCGCTGGCGGCTCCGCTTCGACGTCGATCGGCGCATCGCGCAGATCTGGAACGCCCGCCTCGTCAAGCAACGCGGGTCGCGCGTCGTCGTGAAGTTCCCGGAGTGGGCGCCGGAGATCCCGGCGGGCGGAACGGCGTCCTTCGGCTTCGTCGGCGAGCCCGGGGGGGACGTCGCGCAGCCGGCGGGCGCTCGACTGCGCGGCGCGGCGCGCGCGCGGCCGACGCCGACCCCCGCACCCGGCGGAAGCGGCGACGGCGGCTCGCAAGCGGCGATCCTCTTGTCGGGCATCGACGATCCCGCCGCGCGCGAGATCCAGATCACGATCCCGCTCGGAACGGCGGAATTCGAAGTCGCCGTCCCCGGCGTTGCGCAGCCCGTCATCTCCGCGGCGACGAACGATTCCCAAGTCGCGACGGCGGCGATCGCGGCGACGAGCCGCCTCCGGCTCGCGGGCGTCGCGCCCGGCCGCACGGGTCTCCGTCTCCGCGACGCGTCGTCGGGCGCGGTCCGCCACCTCGGCGTGCGCGTGCGAGAGCCGGACGGAAGCCTTCCCGGCCTTCCCGCGCACGTCGCGATCGGATCGGTGAGCGAGGACACCGAGAGCGACCTCGCGCTCTGGCGCGGCTTCGAGGAAGGCGCGCTCAACACGCGCGTCGAGCTCCGGTACGTCTACCTGAACGGCGGCCCGTTCGGCGGCTGGTACGACTGGCAGGGCGGCGGCGGGTCGCGCGCCCGGACGTTCATCCGCGAGTCGAAGAAGCTCGGGATGATCCCGGTCTTCGTCTACTACGACATCCCCAACGCCGGCGAGAGCTACGCGACCGATCTCGCGCACGTACAGGACGCGGCGTACGTCGGCGCGTACTTCGCCGACCTCGCGCGCGCGCTCGACATCGTCCACGACGAGGGCGGCGACGACCCGGTCGGCATCGTCCTCGAGCCGGACTTCATCGGCTACCTGATGCAGCTCTCGGGCCGCCGGCCCGACCAGATCGCGGCTGCGGTGCACGCGGCGTACGACGCCGGCGTCCTTTCGCGCGCGAGCGATCCCGCGTTTCCGGACACGGTCGTCGGCTTCGTGAGCGCCGTCAATCATCTGATCGCTCGGCGCGCCCCGAACGCGTTCTTCGGCTGGCAGGTGAACCTCTGGGCGAGCTTGACCGACGGCTCCGGGATTCCCGCGACGGGCCTCATGCGCATCACCGACTCGCTCGGGATCGCCGCCGGCCGCGATCGCATCCGCGCCGAGGCGCGGAAGATCGCCGAATACTACGCCGCCGCCGGCATCCTCGACCACGGAGCGCACTTCGTCTCGATCGACAAGTACGGTCTCGACGGCGGCTTCGGCAGCGGCGCCGCGGCGCCGTGGAGCTCGACCTGGTTCTGGAACGCGATCCACTGGAACAACTACCTCGTCTTCGCGGGCGAGATCGCGCGCGCGACCGCGAAGCCGATCGTCCTCTGGCAGATCCCGGTCGGGCACGTGAACGCGAGCCTCGCGCCGGATCCGCGAAGCGCGGGCGCCCTCTTCCCGCCGCTCGCGAACACGACGCAGCGCTACGAGGACTCCGCGCCGACGTTCTTCTTCGGCGACGCGTTCTCGACCGGCTCCGACGCCGGCCGCCTCGCCTACTTCGGAGCGCGCGACCCCGACTTCCCGGCGTCCGTGTCGGTCGCCGGAAACGTCGTGACGTGGAGCTCGCACATGGAGGCGGCCCGCGACGCGGGCGTGATCGCGATCCTCTTCGGCGACGGCGTGGGCGAGTCGACCCACGCGCGCGGCTCGCCGCCGCCGGACGGGTACTGGTTCCTCACCAAGGTGCAGGAGTACCTCGCCGATCCGGTGCCGCTCGCGCCTTGAGCGGCGCGGGGCTTCGCGCGACCCGCCGGTCAGCCGGCTGCGACCCGCGCCCGCGCGTCGCGCACCATCTCGACGAGGACCTTCCTCGTCTCCTCGGGCGTCGCGACCGGGCGCGGGAACGGGATGCGGAGCGTTCGCGCTCCTTCCGCCGTCGCCGCGCGTACGCGAAAGCCGAGGCGATCGACGGCCAGCATCTCGGCGCTGTCCACATCGGCCGCGACGCCGCCGAAGACGCGGCAGTAGAGGACGAGCGCGTCGCCGTGGTCGGCGTTCATGTGCGCGAGGATGCCGGGCGCGCTCGCGACCAGCGGATCCGGAGCCGCCTGCCGGTACTCCGCCGGATCGACCCAGCCCATCCGGCCGAAGCCGGCCACCCAGTAGATCGCGGTCACGTCGAGCCGGTAGAACGCGAAGTCCGCGAACTCGACCCAGGCGGCTGCCGCGGGATGCCGCTCGAGGTACGACGCGCGCGCTCCGGCGACCGCGTCGCCCTCGATGCGTGCGACGGTCCCGAGGAGGGTCGCGCGGCCGGACGCGAGCGCGTCGTCCGCCGCCCCCTCCTCCGCGACCAGGAGGCTCGCGCGCGGGTCGGCGAGCACGTTCTCGGTGTGCATCGCGAGCCGGCTGAGGAGGAACGTCGGCGTGCCGCCTTCGAGCAGCGCGAACGGCGCGAGCGATCCGAACGGAAAGCCCGCGTGCCGCGCCGAATGCGTCGACAGCGTTCCCAGGCGCGCGACCTCGAGCAGCGTTCGCACGCGCTCCGCGAACGGCGGCTCCGCGGGCTCGGACGCGCGGCCCGCGGTCGTCCCAGCGTCGCGCGATTCGCCACCCATGCCGAGCCGAGTACCCGAGCGGCGGTCGTACCGCCAGGGTGGCCGCGCGCGGGCGCGGCGCGCTACAAGGCGCGCGTGGATCGCGTCCCCGAGCGGGAGCTCATGGACGGCGTCGAGCAGGCGCGCGCCTACGCCGACGCGGACTTCTCCGAGCCGCACGACCGCTTCGTCGCGCTCTTCCGCGCGCGGTTCCCGGACGCCGTTCCGCGCCGCGTGCTCGACCTCGGCTGCGGGCCGTGCGACGTCACCCGCCGCTTCGCGCGCGGCCATCCCGGCTGCGCGATCACCGCCCTCGACGGCTCGCGAGCGATGCTCGACGAGGCCCGTCGCCGCAATCGCGACGCCGGCTTCGCCGATCGCATCGAGCTCGTCGAGACGCGCCTCCCGAGCGCGGCGCTGGCGGGCCGGACGTTCGACACGGTGCTGTCGAACAGCCTCCTCCACCACCTCCCCGACCCCGCGATCCTGTGGACGGCCGTGCGCGGCGCTCTCGACGACGGCGGGATCGCCTACGTGATGGACCTGTCGCGTCCCCGCGACGAGGCGGTCGCGGAGCGCCTCGTCCAGCTGCACGCCGCCGATGCGCCGGACGTCCTGCGGCACGACTTCCACGCCTCGCTCCTCGCCGCCTACCGGCCCGACGAGGTGGTGCGGCAGCTCGCCGCCGCCGGACTGGGCTCGTTCCGCGTCGAGGTCGTGAGCGATCGCCACTGGATCGCGTACGGCCGCGGGGCGCGCGCGTGAGCCGGCTCGCGGCGCACGCGCACTGGGTCTTCGACCTCGACGGAACCCTCACGGTCGCAGCGCACGACTTCGACGCGATCCGCGCCGAGCTCGCGCTCCCGGCCGGCAAGCCGATCCTCGAATCGCTCGCCGCGCTTCCTCCGGACGAATCCGCCGCGCTGCGCGAGCGCCTCGACGAGATCGAGCTCGTGATCGCGCGCGACGCGTGCGCCGCGGCGGGCGCGGCGGAGCTGCTGGCGGAGCTGCAGTCGCGCGGCGCGCGCCTCGGCATCCTGACGCGGAACAGCCGGCGGAACGCGCTGGCGACGCTCGCGGCGTGCGGCCTCGTCGGCTTCTTCCACCAGGACGACGTCGTCGATCGCGACACGGCGCCGCCCAAGCCGCATCCCGACGGGCTCCTCCACCTGTTCGCGCGCTGGCGTGCGCCCGCCGAGCGTGCGGTCATGGTCGGCGACTACCTCTTCGACCTGCAGGCCGGACGGAGCGCGGGCGCGGTCACCGTCTACGTCGACCCGAGCGGCGCCTTTCCGTTCGCCGAGCACGCGGACGTCGTCGTGCGGGATCTCGAGGAGCTGCGCGGCCACGTTTGACAATCGCACGGCGCCCGTGGTTCGGCTCGGTCGGTCACTCGACCGCGACGCGCACGGCGCCGCGAGTGACCGCTTGCGATGAACGACACGAGAGAGCTCTCCGGCAAGGCGGCGATCGCGGGCATCGGGCTCTCGCGCTTCGGGAAGGTCCCTGGGACGAGCGCGATGGGCTTCGCGCTCGAGGCGTCGGCGAACGCGATCGCGGACGCAGGGATCCCGAAGGCGGAGATCGACGGCGTGCTCGTCCTCATGCCGCCGCAGATGGGCGAGCAGCACGGCTGGGCATCGCGCGTCGCGGTCCACCTCGGGATCGCGCCCGCCTTCTGCTCGACGATGGACATGGGCGGCGCGACCGTGTGCGGCATGATCCAGACGTCGGCGGCGCTGATCCACGCCGGCATCTGCCGGGCCGTCCTGTGCGCGTTCGGAGCGCAGACGAACCCGCAGGGGATCCTGCCGACGATGTTCGGATCGCAGTTCGCGATCCCCTACGGGGACGTCGGCGCGATGCCGTTCATGGCGCACGTCGCCCGCCGCCAGATGCACGAGCACGGGATCACGTCCGAGCAGTACGGCGCGATCTCGGTCGCGTTCCGGAAGCACGCGGCGCGCAATCCTCTCGCCCAGAAGCGCGAGCCGATCACGATCGCCGACCACCAGTCGTCGCGCTTCATCGTCGAGCCGCTCCATTTGCTGGATTGCTGCCTCGTGACCGACGGCGGCGGCGCGGTCGTCGTCACGTCGACCGAGCGCGCGCGCGACCTCCGCCACGGCGCCGCCCGGATCGCGGGCTTCGGCCAGGTGCACTCGTCGGAGATCATCCACCCCGATCGGCAAGAGGACGAGATCGGCGGCGGGCGCGAGGCGGGCGAGCGCGCGTACCGGATGGCCGGCGTCGAGCCGGAGGACGTCGACGTCGTGCAGCTCTACGACGGGTTCACGCCGCTCGTGATGCACGAGCTCATGATCTACGGCTTCTGCGAGCCCGCGGACGTCGGCGCGTTCGTCGCGGCGGGGAATCTCGAGTTCGATCGCGGCGAGCTGCCGTCGAATACCGCGGGGGGCCTCCTGTCGGAGGGGCACATCAGCGGGTTCGGGCACGTCGCCGAGGCGGTGCGCCAGCTGCGCGGGACGTCGTCGTCGCAGGTGAAGGACGTCGAGGTGTCGATGGTGACGGGCTACGGCGGCGCGCCGCACGAGGCGCCGCCGACGGTCGCGTACACCGTGGTGATCCTGACGCGCTAGGCGATGGAGAGCGTCTGATGTTCCAGCTCGAGAAGCCGCTGCCGATGCCGACCGAGGACTCGGCGCCCTTCTGGGAAGGAACCCGCGCCGGCGAGCTGCGCGCGCAGCGCTGCTCGGGCTGCGGTCACCTCCGCTGGCCGCCGGCGAACGTCTGCCCGCGCTGCCTCGCGACCGAGCACGAGTGGATCCGGCTCTCGGGGCGCGGGCGAGTCTTCTCGTGGATCGTCGTGCACAAGTCGCAGCACCCGGCGTTCTGGGGCGAGCCCTTCAACGTCGCGATCGTCGAGCTCGAGGAGGGGCCGCGCCTCCACACGAACGTCGTCGGCGCCGACCCGGCCACGCTCCGCATCGGGATGCCGGTCGAGGTGGTCTTCGAGAAGCAGAGCGACGAGATCACGCTGCCGCGGTTCCGACCCGCGGGCTGAAGCCGCGTACTGCATAGAACGCGCGAGCGCCCGCCCTATAAATATTCCCAGCCGGAACGCTGAGACCCGCTTGCGGTGTCGCACAGCGAAAGGAGCGCGACCATGGAAGTCGGCGTGCTGATGGTGGGCGAGCCCGGCCGGTCCGCGCAGACCGCGCGCATCGCCGAGGAGCTCGGGTTCGCGTGCGTGCTCTTCCCCGACAGCCAGAACCTGGCGCCGGAGGTCTGGGGCCAGCTGATGCTCGCCGGGGCCGCGACCTCGCGCATCCGGCTCGGGCCCGGCGTGAGCAACTCGGTCACGCGCGATCCCGCGGTGACGGCGAGCGCCGCGCTCGCGCTGCAGGTGGAGACCGGTGGCCGCGCGGTGCTCGGGATCGGGCGCGGCGACTCGGCGGTGCAGCGGATCGGCAAGCCGCTCGATCGACTCGCGCACTTCGAGTCCGTGCTGGTGGCGGTGCAGGCGTATCTGCGCGGGGAGGCGGTCGATCGCGACGGCTTCGAGAGCCGGCTCGAGTGGCTCCCGTTCGTCAAGGTGCCGAAGGTGCCGGTCGAGGTCGCGGCGACCGGACCGCGCGTCATCGAAGCGGCGGCGCGCCACGCCGACCGCATCTGCTTCGCGGTCGGCGCCGACGCGGACCACGTCGCGGCGGCGCTCGCGCACGCGCGCGCGGCCGCGGCCGCAGCGGGCCGCGATCCCGCATCTCTCCGCTACGGCGCGTTCGTCAACTGCGTCGTGAACGACGACGTCGCGGTCGCGCGCGAAGCCGTCCGCGGCGCGGCGGCCACCTTCGCACGGTTCTCGTCGATGCGCGGAAGCCCGGTCGCCGAGCTGCCATCGCGCCTGCAGCGCGCCGTCGAGTACCTGCGCGAGCACTACGACATGCGGAACCACACGCGTACCGGCGTCGCGCACACCGCCGGGATCGATGACGAGTTCGTCGACTGGTTCGCGATCGCCGGGCCGGCGGCGCAGGCGCTCGAGCGCCTGCGGAGGCTCGCCGACATCGGGCTCGACTTCGTGAACGTGATCCCGGCGTCGACCGGCGCGCCGCGCGACGTCATCGCCACGTCCCTCGCGACGCTCGGCCGGGACGTCGTGCCGGCGCTCGCCGCACGCGCCTGACGTCGCGGCACCGACGCGGAACCGCCGCCGACCGGCGAGTCCGGCGGCGGCGGTCCATTGGGCGCGGACGCGTCCGAGCAGCGGTGCGGTCTACAACCCGAACGTGACGCTGCCGTTGTTCTGCACCGTGATCGTCGGGCAGAGCGGCGTCTGGGTCGAGAACGAGATGTTCGAGAGCGAGTCGGCGAAGCCGCTCTCGATGTCGTTGATCGAGAAGAGCCCTTCCATGAGCTCCTCGGCGGCGTCGGCGAGCTGGTTCAGCTCGCGCTCGACGAACGCCACCGCGTCGCCGATGCCCGGGAAAGGGATCGCCGGGAGGCTGATGCGCGGGATCGTATCCACGTTCACCGACGCGTTCGCCACCTGGAACGAGAGCACGCCGTCGTCGCAGGTGATCTGCAGGTTGAAGTCGATGTCGACGTCCGGGTTCGGCGGGGCGACGCTGAAGAAGTCGAGGACCTCGGCGAGCAAGTCGAAGCCCGGGATCGCGCCCATCGCGTCGAGCGTGTCGACGAAGGCGTCGAGGTCGAAGTGGAGGGTCGACGCGTTCACGCGCGTCGCCTCGACGAAGCGCGTACCCTTGAGGTGGCCCCACTTGGCCGGCGACCCGGACATCGCCGTGCCGGCCATCGCCTCGACGCGGCTCTCGAGCTCCGCGCGCGTCAGCGTGAGCGCGGGGAACGGCAGCTGGTAGTCGATCCAGCGCTGGTTGGCGCGGAGCTGCGCGCCCGTGAAGGTGACGTTCACCGAGCCGCCCCCGCCGTCGAGGAACTGACCGGCGGCGCCGAAGTCGCGCAGGAAGATCGACCGGTTGTTGAGGAGGAGCTCGAGGCTCCGGATGCAGAGCCCGTCGGTGCCCGTCTTGGACACGCGGAGCCGCGTCACGTCGGCGAAGGTGCTGATGCCGGTCGGGACGAGGTCGTAGGTGAACGTGTTGTTGACCGGGAAGTCGTTCCGGCCGTAGTCGAGCGCGGTCAGGTTGCCGGGCGCGAGGCTCGCGAAGACCGGATTGTTCGTCCCCGCGTTCGTCGACGCGCACGTGCGCACGCGGAGCTGCGTGCGCCAGATGGGCGCCGCCTCGGGCGGGGCCGCGTCCGCGCGGCCGGCCGACGAGCCGGCCGCGACGAGCGCGGCGAGCGCGAGGGTGCGGACCGCGTGCCGGGTCGCAGTGCGGAGCGTGCCCGAAACGCTGGTGTCTGCCGTCGGATGGAGTGACTTCGAGTCCATGATCGCCTCCGGTTCGTATCGGGCCGGGCGGGATGCGCCGGCGCTGCGATCGAGCGGTGGGCAATCCGCCTGCCAGCGCGCGCCGGCGGACCGCGCGCGAAAAAGTCCTTCCAAAATCGTGGAGCGGACTGCGATTGCCCGCTTCCGACCGCAGCTCGGCGCTAAGGCCGGGTTGCGGACGCAAAGCTCGGCCAGCGGCCCGCGTCGCGATGTCGCTCAGCGCGGTTGGCGAGCGGACGCGCTGCGCGCCGCGTCACGGCGGCCGCGGAACCGGCTCAGTGAAGCGAGACACCTGCGAGCGCGAACCAGATCGCACGCGTCGATCCGCATGCGCGGCAGACGACGCGCGCGGCCCGGCGCCGCGCGCCGTCCACGACCTGTGCTTCGTGCGCGAGCACGCGGAGCCCGCCATCGCAGAGCGGACAGCGCATCGACTCGGCGACGACCTCGACCTGGCTCGCCGACTCGATGGTGATCGGCCGCTCCGGCGTGCCGCCTTCCGCGAGCCGCGCCAGTCGCTCGCGGTCGCGCGCGCTCCGGCGGGCCGCGATCGCGTCGCTCGCCGCCGCCGAGCGCTTCCTCTGCGCCCGGCGCCCCATCAGCGGCGCCTCCGGAGCGCGCGATCGTTTCCCTGGCGATCCGCCGCGGTCTTCCGATATCGTTGGCAACGGTCGGGTCGTCTCGCATCGGGCCGCGATCGCGGCCGCCGGGAGGCAGAACGATGGTCATCGCACGTCGCAAGCTCGCTCGCGGACGGGCCAAGGCCCGCCGCGCGGGCGCCATCACCCGCCCGCTCAGCGCCGGGCCGCGCCGGCGGCCGGGGGCGGTCGACCCCGTCACGGCGGAGATCATCCGGGGCTTCATGGAGACGGTCGCGTTCGAGATGGCGACGCACGTCTCCCTCACCGCGACCACGCCGATCCTGAACCAGTCGAACGAGCGCAACGCGACGATCCTCGACGCGCGCGGCTGCCTCGCGGCGCTCTCGGTCGGGATCCCGCAGTTCATGCTGTCGAGCACGCTGCCCGTCAAGTTCGCGCTCGACTTCTTCGGACGCGAAGGCCTCTTCGAGGGCGACGTCCTGGTCGCGAACGACCCGTACCACGGCGGCGGCCACCTGCCCGACTACAACATCTTCGCGCCGGTCTTCCACGAGGGCGAGATGGTGCTGGTCGCGTCGATCCAATGCCACCACGCCGACACCGGCGGCGGCGCGCCCGGCGGCTACAACGTCGACGCGCCCGACATCTGGGCCGAAGGCGTCCGCTTCCCCGCCGTCAAGATCTTCGAGAGGGGCGTCGAGCGGAAGGACGTCACGTACATGATGGCGGTGAACAACCGCACGCCGACGTTCCTCGGCGACCTGCGCGCCCAGGTCGGCGCGGCGCAGATCGGGGCACGGCGCCTGAAGGAGCTCTGCGAGCGCTACGGCAACGAGACGGTGCGCGCGGCCGTCGACTACATGGTCGAGTACGCGAAGCGCCGCTTCAAGGCGGAGGTCGCGTCGTGGCCCGATGGCGTCTACGAGTCGGACGTCTACGTCGACCACGACCCGAAGGGGAACCGGGACATCCACGTCCACTGCAAGGTCACCATCGACGGCAGCGACTTGACGGTCGACTTCACCGGCTCGGACGACCGGCCCGAGATCGTCGCGTACTCGACGTTCGGCAACACGCGCGGCTACGTCGTCGCGCAGCTCGCCGCGATGATGGACCCGGACATCCCGAAGAACGAGGGATTCTTCGACTCGATCGAGCTCATCGTTCCGGAGGGCTGCTGCCTGAACCCGCCCGCGGGTCGCTCGGTCGCGGCGGGCACGCACCACCCCGGCACGGAGGTCGGCGAGGCGATCGCGAAGGCGCTCTCGAACGTCGTGCCGACGCGCTGCTGCCCGCAGATCTACAAGATGGGCATGCCGACCGTGATCTTCGGCACGAACCCGCGCACCGGCAAGACCTTCATCGACCACTCCGTCGACACCTTCGCCGCCTACTGCGGCGCCGTGAAGGGCCAGGACGGCTGGGGCGCCATGAACGTGAGCTTCGGCAACCTGATCCGCGCGACCGCCGAGATCAACGAGTCGATCTTCCCGATCCGGCAGCTCGCGCGCGACTACGACACCGACTCGGGCGGCGCCGGCGAGTACCGCGGCGGCTGCGGCAGCGTCTACCGGAAGCAGGTGCTCGCGCCGGCGACGGTCTACACCTACGTCGTCGGCAAGCGCTATCCGATGCCGGGGATCGCGGGCGGGCACGACGGCTCGCCGAACCAGCTCTTGACGCGGGTCGCGCCCGACGGCGGGGACCCGGGCTGCCGCGGCGAGGTCGGCGAGATGTCGGAACGCGTCCAGCACGCCGCGGGCGAGTGCTACGAGTACCACTACGGCGGCGGCGGTGGCTGGGGCGACCCGCTGAAGCGGCCGGCGGAGAAGGTGCTCGAGGACGTGCTCGACGAGTACGTCTCGGTCGAGGCGGCGCGTCGGGAATACGCGGTGGTGCTCACGGGGTCGCTCGAGGACTGGACGCTCGCGATCGACCACGCGGCGACCGAGGCCCTGCGCGCGGAGAGGCGCGCCGCCAGCTGACGACCGCCCTTCGACCGCGCGGGCGCCTCGGGCTGCGCGCGGCGCGCGGCATTCCCGGAGCGCGACGGCCGGGCATCCGGCGCCGGCTACTCGGAGGTTGGCAGTCACGTCGTCGTGTCCGCCCCGGCGACCTCGGCACCTCGAGGGGAGCGCGTTGTGCGTCGGACGCAGATCGCCCCCGCCCGAGGACTGCTCTCCACGTCGCAGTCCGCCCTCTACTACCGTTCGCTACAGCGCAACAGGACGGAAGTTTCGGCGCAAGAGCCCGCAATCCCGGGATTGCTGTGTTGCTGTGGATGGTTCGAAGATCAGGGCCTACGGTGGGCAGCTGGTGGCAGTCGGCGCATTTTTGGCTCGGAACGTCGCGCTCTTCTTGCGGACCTTGAACGTCGTTGTGCCTCCGAAGCTCAGGCAGAAACGCTTCGCTCCCACGCTCAACTCGATGTTTAGGGGAGACGGGTCGGCTTTGAGCTCGTGGCTCAGCCCGGCGCCCTTGCCTGAAATACGGAGCAGCTTCCCGGGTGTCACCGAGGCGGCCGCGATGGGACCGTTCACGAGCTTCACGTCCTTGTACTTGTAGCCCTTGTTCTGACCGGGCTTACCGATGAGTGCCCAACCAGACGCCGGAAGCTGGTAGGTGTTGTCGCAGGGTGACGGGTTCGGCTGGCACCCGGAGCTCGTCCGTATCCGCAGGGTTCCACCATTCGTCCGCGGGTCGTCTACCGAACTGTTACCGGCCCCGATGTCTATGTTTGCATCTTTAGAAACAAAAACGACGGCACGCTTTTTCGGGTCCTGGTTGTCTGTCAGCGTGAGGGCTTTGCCGGAGAGAAGCTCTGCGTCGAAGCCCTCGCCATACGTGACGATCACCTTGCCGTCGCCCGAGTTCACCCCGCCGAGCATCGAGACGTTGGTGGCCGCCGCCACGGCGAAGCTGCTTCCGCCGCCACCGCCACCGCCGGCGCCGCCGCTGTATCCATCGGAACCGCCGCCGCCGCCCACGTAGCCACCGCCGCCGCCGCCGCCGGTTCCGGAGCCGATGCCTCCGCTGCCGCTATTCGTGCCATTGGACAAACCGCTTCCGCCGTTGCCCGGCGAGGTGTAGCCAGAGCCCCCGCCGCCGCCTTGGTAGACGTAGCCCTGGCCCTGGTGGCACGGACCCGGATGCGGTTCGCCGGTGGGCACCGTCACCGCCGTCTGCGTGCCGCCGCCCCCTCCACAGCCACCGGGATAGTCCGTAGCTCCTTGGCGCCGGCCGTCGCCATTCCCGCCGCCACCCGCCTCGAGCAAGCCGCCGGCGCCGCCGCCGCCGCCATACGCGGGCGACCAACCACTTTGCCCGTTGTAGTCGTTATTGTGCCCCCCGGCGCCGCCCCCACCGCCCGCGACGAGCACCCGGTTCGCCAGCGCGGTTCCGCCCTGGCGGACGTCCGATGCGCCGCCGCCGCCGGCCCCAAGACATTGTTGGTTGCCGAGGTCCACCACAGAGCAGTCCTGTGATGACGCCCCTCCAGAGCCGCCTCCGTTGATGCCACCAGGAGGCGCTCCGCCCACGTTGATCTTCAAGGTCTCACCCGGCGTGACGGCGATCGTCCCGATCGTCTTCCCACCGTCACCCTGGTAAGACACGGCCAGCACTCCGCCGGTACCGGCGCCCGACGCTCCGAAGAGTTCGAACGTGGCCGTCGTGACCCCACTTGGGACGACCCAGTCATAGCCGCCGTACACAGGTGTGTTCCAGGTCTGCGTCGCCGCGGTTGCCGACGCCGGCGCCCACAGCCAAGCGGCAAGCGCCAGGGCCGAGCCGACGACGATTCCGGAGCCGGAACCGGGGCGAAAATAATTGTTATTCACGCTGGGTACTCCTTCGCTACCTAATTTCGCTAGCTCGATGCGTCGAAAACTCACGGGCCTGCGGTGACTTCAGTCGAGGATGCCGCCCGCTTGATGTCGTGGCCGCCCCCGCCCCTTGAATCGGCACACGTTTGCTCAGGCAGAGAGGGAAATTGCGGGCGGAGTCGAAGAACGTCGTTGGGTGGGGTTGGACGCTGAGAGTGCATAACCTCGTCGGCTCAGGACATACGTTCCTGCGGGAACGTTGATCGTGCTGAGGTCGGACATGGGCGGTCCATTGGCGGCAAGAGCCGTCCCGCGCAGGCTGCAATCGTTCGGCGCGGCGCCGTCGCAGGTGGTGAGCGCGGGATCGTCGGTCGACGTGTCGACGACGACCGTCCGGGCTTCGACCGAGCAGGGCAGTGCGAGCAGGAGAAGGACCGGGACACGTGCAGGTAGGGGCGATACGGGAAAGTCCGACGCGAGGGTGGCATCGGCCCGTGAGCGCCGGGCGTTCGTCGCAAAGACTCACCGCCGGCCGATCGGCTACGGACGGACACCCAAGCAGGAATCGGCTGGCCAGAAGGGAGACGACTCCCCCCATGTCGGTAACCGGCTTGCCGGCTCGTTCAGGATGTGCGACGCGGAATGCGCCAGCCGGCCGATGCGCAGCGTGAGAGCCATACGCGCGCGAATCGAAGGGATGTCAGTACTTGCTCATGCGCGCTGCCGAAGGGCAAGGAAATTCCATGCCGTAAGACGCCGGCTTTCCAGGTGTCCCCAGCGGTCCGCGTCGCAATCGACTTGCGTCACGTCGAGCGCCCAACGCTGTTTGCTCCGATCGATCCGGCTCCGCTTCGCCTGCACGCGCGGACGTGGTGGACGAGCCTCTGCGTGACGAGCCACCGCTTGCGCGCTCGGTGGCACGAGACCGTGAGGAGCGAGGCAAGTGGCGTCGGCTTTCCATCGACGAGGTGCTGCGCAATCGCGAGGGCGTTCGGGTGATCGACGCTGCCACAGGGCACGAACGCGCTCTCCGAGCTCACCGGCTCGCGACGGAAGTTCGCGTTGTGGCGCGCGATGTAGGTCTCGCGCAGGTAGCGGTTCGCCGCCTCGACGGTTCGGATCCGCTTGAGCCGCAGCTCGTTCACCAGGCGGTCCTGGAGGATGCGATTGAGCCGCTCGCTCCTGCCTCGTGCCTGCGGCGAGTACGCCAGGATTTGCTCGATGCCAAGCGTCTTGAGCGCTCGCGCCACCTGCGTCGGCTTGGAGCGATCCGAAGGCTCTCCGGCCTTCGGCGTCAGCACCGCCCAGCTCGCCCGGTCGGAGTACAGCGCCTGCGGAATGCCTTGCGCCGCAAGGACTTCACGTAACGCCGTCAGCACCGCGACCGTCGTCTCCTCGGCCCAGAGCTGTGCATAGAGCAGCTCCCCGTCGCGTCGTCCGCGACCGCGATCAGGTCTGCTGCTCCTCGGGCACCAGCGACAGCCAGGCGTGCTTCGAGCCGTCGATGTGCAGCATCTCCCCGTAGCTCGCTCTCGGCTCACGTCGCTTGCGGTGCTTGCCGCGCGCCCGCTTCTTGCGCACCAGGCCCGCCTGCTGGAGCGCCGCTTTCACGAAGCTGTACGACAGCTCGACGCCGTGCTCGCGTGCGGCGATCTCGTAGAAGTGCCGCACGTTGAAGCCGAGGTATCGCTCTCGGTAGAGCCGCAGGATGCGCTGGGCCTCGGCCATCGGCACGCGCCGCGGTGACGGACTCTGGTGGCGGCGATCCCAGAGCCCGTCGTAGCCCCGCTCCTCGTAGCGGCGCCTCCAGCGGCGCATGCTGCGCGCCGTCATCCCGCGATCTCGGCAGCCCGGATCCACGAGATCTCTCCGCTCATCGCCTTGGCGATCACCTCTCGCACCGTCATCGC
>Ga0070741_10000970_pt1 | contig 94275 bp, 71 predicted proteins | sample Coa_R1_4_FD_66440 | JGI IMG/M metagenome (GOLD analysis project Ga0070741, IMG submission 66440) | Surface soil microbial communities from Centralia Pennsylvania, which are recovering from an underground coalmine fire - Coalmine... | ecosystem: Environmental > Terrestrial > Soil > Unclassified ...
CACGATCAGTCTGTACGGAGGCGGCAGCCTCGCGGGTTCCGTGCAGGCGGCGACCAACGCAACCGTCAACCTCGTCAGCGGGAATTTCGACCTGACCGGCATGAGCGCCCAGGGATCGGTAAATCTGGCGGGCGCATATCCCTCCGGGACCCTGGGCACCGCCATCAATCTCATCAGCAGCACCATCAATAATGGCACCGGGTTCACGGTGGACACCAACGGCGTGCTGAACATTAATCCGGGCGGCGCGAACAGCATTTATCTGTATGGCCCGTTGACCAACCGGGGCACAGTCAACTGGCAGAGCGGGACGCTGCGGATTTTCAATAGCAACAACCCGAACAGCGCCAACGGAGGCATCGCCAACCAGGCTGGCGCATCATTCAATGTCCAGTGCGACCAGAGCGTGGCCTGCGGGTGCGACGGTTACGAATATTTCTTTAACGCAGGCAGCATTACCAAGCAGGCGGGCACCGGCGTGACCTCTGTTGGCGTATCCTTTACCAACAGTGCGGGCGGCAGCGTGGCGGCGCAGGAGGGAACAATCCTGTTCAACAGCGGCGGCAGCCTGGCGGGCACGTTCCAGGCGGCCACCAACGCCTTGATCGATTTCAACAGCGGCATATTTTCCTCGGGCGGAGCGGTGGTTTTCCAGGGGCCGGGGCAGATTGAGGACGGCGGGGCGAGTTTTGCCTCGAGCATCCCGTTTTCGGGGACGTTCACCATTGGAAGCAGCGGACTCACCGGTTCGGCGGGCTTCACGGTTCCGAGCGGCGGCGTGTTGAACATCAATGGCGGAAACGGCAATTCGGTCTTTCTGTATTGTCCGCTGACGAACTATGGGACGGTGAACTGGCAGAGCGGGAACATTTATGCGGTTTATTGTTCCGCGGCCGGGCCGATCATCAACGAGCCAGGCGCAGTCTGGAATGCGTTGAGCGATCAGAGCCTGGCGGGATACAACCAGGGCTGCCCGAACACGAATATTTATTTCGTGAACAACGGGATCTTCGAAAAGCTTGCGGGAACCAACGTCACCTCCGCCAGCATCGCCTTTACCAATACCGGCAGCGTGCTGGCACAGAGCGGGACGATTCAATTCAGCGGCACAGGAGCCTTGGCTGGCAGTCTCCAAGCCGGCGGTGGCGCGGGGATCAATCTAAGCGGCCCGTATGACGTTACGGGACTCACCAATGTGCAGGGAGCGGTGGTTGTCACAGGCGGGTTGTGCGGCACCTTGGGGACTTCGATGACGCTGACGGGCAGCTATGTCAACAACAACGCCCCGCTAACAGTCGCCACGAACGGGGTGCTGAACGTCAATATCGGCAACGGAAACAGCACCTATGTCTACACCGCGTTGACCAACTACGGCACGGTGAACTGGCAGAGCGGGAACATCTACCTGGTTTATTGTTCCGCTGCGGGACCGGTCATCAACGAACCGGGCGCGGTCTGGAACGCGTCGTGCGACCAGAGTCTGTCCGGGTATAACCAGGGGTGCGCGAATTCGAACATTTATTTTGCCAATGGCGGAACCTTCCAGAAGCTGGCTGGAAGCAACGTTACTTACGTGGGCGTGGCTTTCACCAACACCGGCAGTCTGCTGGCGCAGAGCGGAACCGTTTTTCTGGAAGGTGGAGGCGGCCTGGCGGGAAACGTTCAGACGGCCACCAACGCATACCTGGAATTTTCCAGTGCCTTGAGCGGGACGCTATCGGGGACGGTGAACCTGCTGGGAAACCTGCCCGTGGGCGGATGGCTGGCCGTCGCCACCAACGGGGTGCTGAACATCAATCCCGGCAACGGAATCGGCACCTACGTGTACGCGCCGCTGACCAACTACGGCACGGTGAACTGGCAGAGCGGGAATATCTATCTGGTGACTTGTTCCGGCGCAGGGCCGATCATCAATGAGCCAGGCGCGGTCTGGAACGCGCTCTGCGATCAGACTGTGAACGTGTACGACCAGGGCTGCTGGGATGCGGACATTTATTTCGCCAACGCGGGAACCCTGCAAAAGTCCGGGACCTCCGGCACAACGACCATCTCCATTCCGTTCACCAACAGCGCAACGCTGGACGTGCAGAGCGGGACGGTGAGCCTGTCGAGTCCGTACGATTTGACGGCGGGCACGTTGAACTTCGGGCTGAGCGGGCCGGCAGCATATGGAGCGGTGAATTTGTCGGGAGCGGCCCAATTGACGGGCGGTCTGTCCGCCAATCTGAATAATAGTTACATGCCCGCGCCGGGCGCTTCCTTCCCGGTGCTGCAGTACGGCTCGGCCACGGGGCAGTTCGGCAGTGTGGTGCTGCCGGCATTGACATCGGCGACGTGGCAACTGTCATACGGGGCGCAGACAGGCGCGCTGCAGGTGGTGTCGACACCGGCCACGGGGGAGCAAATTCTTGGCCTGGTCAGCGACAATCAGGGAGACGGGGTAACGAACATCGGCGTGTTCGCCTACACGACCAACTCGAGCACGAACCTGTTCTTCAGTTCGTTCACCGACGGCACGGGCCATTACTCGATCAGTGTTCCGAACGGAACGTTCCAGGTGGGACTCGAGGGATTGCCGAATCGCGGTTACAACCCGGTCACCAACCAGGTGGCGGTGGTGAACAGTACCAACCAGGTGGTGAACTTCAGCCTGCAGCCGTACTCGGGCCTGCTGTTCACGGTGACGACCGAGATTGCGCCGGAAGGCGTGGGTAGCGCGACGGGCGCGGGCTTTTATTTGCCGGGCAGCACGGTGTCGGTGACGGCATTTCCCAACATCAACCCGCAGACGTATGTTTTTGGCTACTGGTCGGAGAGTGGCGTGGCGTTGAGCGCGAGCAGCAACTACACATTCCAGATTCACGGCAACCAGGACCTGACTGCGAACTTTTTTTATGCGCTGCCAGTGATCACGAACCAGCCGCAGGTCCAGGTGGTGACCGAGGGCACGGCGGGGAGTTTTTCTGTGGGTTCCAGCGGAGCCCAGCCGCTGGGTTATCAATGGTGGTTCAACGGGACCAACCTGGTTGACGGCGGCCAGATCAGCGGGTCGCAGAGCAACGTCCTGACGATCACAGGCGCGGGAACGAACAGCGTGGGAAATTATTACACGATCGTCAGCAATTCGTTTGGAATGGCCACGAGCGCAGTTGCGGCGTTGATTCTGAAGCCGGCGGTGACGTGGACCAATCCCGCTGCGATCACCTACGGACAGGCGTTGGGGACGGCGCAATTGGACGCGTCGGCAAATGTCGCGGGCGGCTTCGCGTATAATCCGCCGTTGGGGATGGTGCTCAATGCGGGAAGCCAGTCGTTGGCGGTGACATTTACGCCCACGGACACGGTGCATTTCACGAACGCGACGGCCGGCGTCAGTCTAACGGTTGGCCAGGCTCCGCTCACGGTGACGGGCAACAACGCCTCGCGGGCTTACGGGCAAAACAACCCGGCGTTCAGCGGCGTGGTCACCGGACTGACCAACGGCGACAATATCAGCGCGACTTTCAGTTGTTCGGCAGTGTCGTACAGCCCGCCGGGAGGTTATCCGATTGTTCCAAGCTTTTCCGACCCGGGCGGACGGCTGGGCAATTACGCCGTGGCGATCAACGATGGGACACTGACAGTGACGCCGGGAGCGCCGCCGACATTGGCAGCGGCTGCACCAATCAAAGGGCTGACAAACGGAGGAACCTCCGTGACGCTCACGGGGAGCGGATTCGAATTGGGAGCGGGCGTGTTGTTTGGAGGGGAACCGGCGGCGGGGGTTTCGGTCAACAGCGGCAGCCAGATTGTGGCGGTCACGCCGTCGGCGCCGTTGGGGACGGTGAGCGTGACGGTCACCAATCCGGACACGACCGTCGCGATCCTTACGAATGCGTTCACTTTCACCGGGCCGCCACCTGCGATCCAATCGCAACCTTCGAGTCTGGTGGTGAAACAGGGAAGCAACGCGGTGTTCCAGGTGGGCGTGTTGTACGCGACGAGTTATCAGTGGCAGATGAACGGAGGCAATCTGGTGGACAATGGGCGCATCACCGGGACTGGAACGGCGACACTCACCATCTCGAACGCACAGGTTTCGGACGCGGGCGGCTATCAAGTGGTGATGACCAACGCTTACGGTTCAGCCACGAGTATGGCAGCGACGCTGTCGGTGGTGGTTCCTCCTGCGATCACTGCTTCTCCGCAGAGTGAATCGGTGGGGAAAGGCGGCACGGCCACCTTCACGGTGGGAGTCTCCGGCACGGCGCAATTCAGTTATCAATGGCTGAAGGGTGGTTCGCCGCTGGCGGGTGCGACGGGAGCCGTGCTGAATCTCACCAATGTCCAGACTGGCGACCAGGGCCAATACAGCGTGACCGTGAGTAATTTTGCAGGAACCGCGACGAGCGCGCCGGCGACATTGACGGTGCTTGACTATTGCGCCAACGCGCAACCCGGCCAGGCGATTTATCCGATGGGCAGCGTGGTGCCGCTGACCATCAGCACGGTGAATTGCACATCGCAGACGCCGCTGCCCGGGCAGAGCGTGGTGGTGTGGATTTCCACGGCAGGCACGGTGCGGAGCCTGCCGGCAACCACGGACAACTCCGGTTTGGCCACGGTGAATTTCGTGCCGTTGGCCACGGAAGCGGGATTCTACCAGGTGGCGGCGGCATTGCCGGGAATTCCGGTCCCGGCAGCGCAGGGCAGTTTTACGCTGGTGGGCATGAGCCTTGGGGCCACCAATCTCGCAAGCGGGCTCGTTCCGTCGCTGCCGCAGACCAACATCATCACGTTGAGCAACCTGACCGGTGTAAGTCTCACGGGAATCAACGCAGCGGTGTCCGGCGCAACGCCCGACGTGCAGGTGCAACTCAGCGCGCCCGGCACACTCGGGGGCGGCGCGACCAACCAGTTGACGTGCGTGCTCACCGCGCCCGCCAATGCGGCGGCGCACGACCAGTTCCAAATCGTGATCACCAGCGCCCAGGGCACGACCAACGTGCTGACGGTGAACGCGACAGTGGTACCATCGTATCCGCAGCTGGCCGCGACTCCCTCCAGCCTGAATGCGGCGATGGTTCAGGGCGCACAGACGCTGGTTTCATTCAGCGCAGCCAACACCGGAGGAGCCTCGACCGGACCGGTTGGTGTTTTGATGCCGCAGGCGCCATGGCTCGGGTTGGTGACGGCGCAGACGATGCCTTCGCTCGGGTCCGGTCAGTCAGCCACGGTGACGCTGGCGCTGACGCCGCCGTCGAATCTGCCCGTCGGGCCATACTCAGGGAGCCTCATACTGACGCTTTCCAATAGTTACGTGGTCGTTCCCTTCACCTTCAACTGCATCTCGGCTGCGCGCGGGTCGTTGCAGGTGACGGTGCAGGACGAATTGAGCATTTTCGGCACGGGAACGCCGAATGTGTCGAACGCGACGGTGACCGTCACGGATTTCCTGACGCACACCAATATTCGAAGCGCGGTGACGGACGGCTCGGGGGTGGTTCAGTTCACCAACCTGGCGTCGGCGTATTGCACGATATCGGTTTCGGCGGCGGACCATCAGAGTTTGAACACCACGGTGCTGGTGCCGGGCGGGGACACGACGAACGTGACCGCCTTCCTGCCGCTGCAACTGGTGGATTATACCTGGGTGGTCACGCCGACGGAGGTGCCGGACCATTATGAATTCACGCTCAACACAACGTTCCAAACGGAGGTTCCGTGGCCGGTGGTGACGATTGACCCGGGAGCGATAGACCTGTGCGGAATGCCGGGTCCGTCGAACCAGATCAATCTCACGATCACCAACCATGGGATCATCTCGGCGCAGAAGATGAGGCTTTATTTTGGGCCGCACCCGGACTGGAACATACAGCCGCTGGCGACGGACCTCGGGGATTTGCCACCGGAGACGAACGTGGTGGTGCCGGTGACCATTACGAGGACGGGGACCAGCACTTCGGTTCCCGACGCCATTAGCGCGCAGTTGAGCTATGAAGTGGATGGGGTGACGAGCACGAACACAACGATCGTTCCGATTTTTGTCTTCAACGCCAACCCGGCAGACTGCCTGCCGCAGAATCCCACACCTCCGCCCGTGGTCATACCGTGCATTGATTGCACAACCGAAACCGGCACGATGACCAACGAGTCCGGCGGTGGTGAAGGCGGTGGTGAGGGAGGCGGCGGGGGTGGTGGTGGCGGCGGTGGCGGTGGTTTTGCCCTGCCGACGATTGAGTTCCCTAATTATAATTTCTATTCCCCCGAGGGTGTGCTGGTGCAAGTCAAACTGCAGATTCAGCAGGACGCGGTCATCGCAAGGGACGGATTCGCCGCGAGTTTGAAACTGGAAAACAACTCTGGCAGCGCGATCAGCAACCTTTCCGTCACGCTGACCGCGTATGACACGAACAACAACGCGGTGAATAATTTGTTCGGCATTTCGACGCCGGTTTTGAGCGGGCTCGATGCGGTGGACGGGACGGGGTCAATGGGTATTGGAAAATCGGGCGAAGCGGCGTGGACGATTGTTCCAGCCACGAATGCGGCGCCGCAGGGACCGACGGTTTACAAGGTGGGAGGGTCGTTCTCCTACACGCTGGACGGCGAACCGGTGACTGTGCCGATTTTCCCGACACCCATCACCGTATTGCCGACACCGATCCTGAGTGTGGATTATTTTCTGCAGCATGATGTTTACGGCGACGATCCTTTCACGCCGCAGATTGAGCCGTCGATTCCCGCGGTGCTGGCGATCCTGGTGAAGAACAGCGGCATGGGGACGGCGCACGATTTCACCATCAAGTCTTCGCAGCCGAAGATCATCGAGAACTTGAACGATCTCATCATTAATTTCCAACTCATCGGATCCGAGGCGGGGACGAACGTGACGCCGTCGCCGTCGCTGACGCTCGATCTTGGAGAGATCGGGCCGCAGGGCACGGGGGAGGGACTGTGGTTCCTGACGTCCACGCTCGAGGGGCGATTTGTGGATTTCACCGCGACCTACCAGCACATCGATGACCGGCAGCAGACCAACGTTTCGCTGATCAGCCAGGTCACCACGCACGAGATGAATCACGTGGTGGAATTGACGACGCCGGGCGACGACGGCCTGCCTGATTTCCTGGTGAACGACACGACCAATGTGGACGCGCTGCCGAACATGGTGTATTCGAGCGACGGATCGAGTCATCCGGTGACTTCCCTGGACAAGAGCCAAACAATGACCGCGGGCGCGCCTTCGGGCGCAGTCTCGAACGTGACATTGACCGTGAGCGGATCGACGCCAGCGGGCTGGGTTTACATGGAAGCGGTGGACCCGGGCGGCGAGACATACCCGATCATCAGCGTCCGGCGTTCGGACGGCACGCATTTGCTGGTGGGACCGAACGTGTGGCAGACGCCCGAGCGGGATCACATGGTGCCGCCGCAGTTGAATAATCTCATCCACCTGTTTGATTACAATTCAACGGGTTCGTATACGATCACCTACGGCCTGCCAATCGTGGCGCCATCCGCGACGACGGCCGCGGCGGTGAACGTCACTCCGACCAATGCCACGTTGAACGCGTTCGTGAATCCCAACGGCGCGTCGACGGAGGCATCGTTTCAATATGGCACGACCACGAATTACGGAAGCACCAGCGCGACTTCGACGCTGGGCCTGAGTTTGTACAACACCCAGGCTGTGACCACCACAGTGGGCCTGCCGCCGAACACCACGAATCACTTCCGGGTGGTGGCGGAGAACAGCGCGGGAGTCAGCTACGGGGCGGATGAAATCGTGGTGACGCCGCCGCTGCCGCCGCCGTCCATTACGCAAGTGACCAACCGCACGATTGCCGACGGGTTCGCGCTGGCGTTCACGAATCACGCGACGGCGGCGACCCTGCCGGTCACGTACAGCCTGGGCAGTTCCGCACCGGCGGGCGCGAGCATCACTGCGAACGGCGTGTTCAAGTGGACGCCGGTTTGCGAGCAGGGCAGCGGCAGTTATGAGATCACCATCTGGGCGACGGACAGCAGCACCCCGCCGTTGAGCAATTCCATGACCTTCAGCGTGACTGTGGGCGAGTGCGTGCAATTGGGAGTTGGCTCGACCGCGGTGCAGGTTGGCCATCCGGGAGCGGTGCCGGTCACCCTGCTCTCGACGGTGGGGCTGACGAATTTGAACTGGGTGTTGCTCAATCCGCAAAACCGCCTCAGTAATTGGTCGTTCACGCCGGGCATCAGCGCGATCTCGAACGCGAGCGTGACCGTGCTGGATCCCACGAAGACATTGTTCAGCCTCACGACGAAACCGGGCCAGGTGCTCTCGAGCCCGTCGGTGCTGGGGACGATACATTTCACGGGTCTGCCCGGGGATTCGGCATTTCTGCCGCTGCTGGCGACGAACGTGCAGGGGACAAAGATGGATGGCGGCACGGCGGGCAATGTGCTGGGCCAGCCGGGACGGGTGGTGCTCATCGGCGTGGAACCGCTGCTGGAGACGGGTGTGGGTTCGAATGCCGTGCGGTTGCTTACAATTTACGGCAATCCGGGGAGCAACTATCAATTAATCACTTCCGGCAGTTTGCCCGGGACGAACTGGCAGCCGTCGGTGAGCGTGGGAATGACAAATGTGATGGAGGAATTGCCCGCGGACCAAGGGTCGCAGCAGATTTATTATCGGGCGGTGGCGAGGCCGTAGGACGGAGGACGTACAGGAAAGTTAGAGGAACGATCGCCCTCACCGTCCTATTTTCTCGGGATCGGATCTGGCGGCGGGCGTCCGAAAATCACTTCTGTGGGCCAGGTTGCTGCTTCTGGGACAAATCGGCGGGGGAGAGTTTTTCGTTCACGGCGATGCTGTCCTGGGTTTGGGTGTAAACGACGGCGTCGGGTGGGTTGACGGTGACCCAGTTCAGGCCGGATTGGGTGGTGTTGGTGGAGAAGATGACGGTGACAGGTTTGCCGGTGGCGGTGGCTTCTTTGCGGGCGTCGTTGATGCGGTTTTTCATTTCGCCGGGGGGCAAGGGAGGAAGACCTGGGATGCCGGCAAGCAGGGTGGAAATCTCGGCGTCGGTGGCTTCGGGCAGCTTTGTGCGGACGTTCTGGCGGCTTTGGTGGATGAGGGAATCGCTTTTGCCGATCCAGAGAGTGGCATCGCCGCCATCGGTCCGCGCGGAAATGACGTAACAGTCGACGCCGTTGATCTTGGCATCGGGTTCCTTGACAAGGCGGGCGCGGGACCATTCGGCGGGTTGGATCAGCAGGTTCCATCCGATGGGCCGCGTAACCCAGGGGATCATGTGCAGGAATCTCGCCACGAGGGCTCCCTCCGGTGAGCGACCGCGAAGATCCATGGGCGGAATCTGGGTCTTGAAGAATAGCGCGGGAATGCTTGCGGTGGCGCCGCCAGAGACTTCGACGATATCGCCGAGATTATTCCAGGGATCGCGGAAGGGCATTTTCACCGTTTGCCCCCTCATTTTGTTGGCGAAGAAGTCGTTCGTGCCGTCGAACCAGACCGCGCCGCGGTTGGTGTAAGTCGAGGCGCGCTGCTCGTAATCGACGCGGTAAAAGTCGGGACGGGCGAGGCTGATGGAAAACGAGCCGGTAATGTGGTTGGTGCCGATCACTTCAATGGTGCGGCCGGTGCCGCGGTAGGAGGAGAGATGCGCGTACGTGTCGATGCTTTTTTGCAGGATGGCGCGGGCTTCGTGGTCGCCGCGGTTGGAGAAGAGGAAGATGGAGACAATTACCAGCAGGGACAAAAGGGCGATTGCGAATTTGGTTTTGCTTTTAGTCCGGGGCATGTGCGGAGCGGCAATGGTAGAGATAATCGAGGTGAAGCGCGGGGATGTCCATTCTTAATCTTGCGGGCGTGCGGGGTGGCGGAAGTTCCAAGCTCGCAAGATCCAAGGTCCAAAAGAATCCACAATCCAGGCTTCGATATGAACGAACGCCTTGAGAGAAATCCGAGCGCCAGGCAAATGGGCGGTTTCGAAAGCGGGAGCAAGCTCCCGCACTCCAAACGCTCCGCGAAATTCGAGTGCGCCGGGTTACTGGACATTGCTGCCACTGGTCCTTCGGACACAGTCGCGAAAAGCCTCAATGCCAGCCGAGGAGGTGACCGCCGTGCCAGGTAACGAAGGCGAGAACCCACGCGAGAGCGCCCATGTAGAACCACTGGAAAACGGGCCACCGCCAGGAGTTGGTTTCACGGCGGACAATGGCAACCGTGCTGACGCATTGGAGGGCGAAGACGTAGAAAACCATCAACGTCACGGCGGTGAGCACAGTATAAACGGGGGTGCCATCAGGACGTTTCTGCTCGCGCAGGGTGGTTTCGAGCGTGGGGGTGATGGCTTCGGGGTCTTGTCCAGCGCCGAGATTATAAACGGTGGACATGGTGCTGACGAAAACTTCGCGGGCGGCGAAGGACGAGATGATGCCGATGCCGATCTTGGAATCGAATCCAAGCGGGGCGATGGCAGGTTCGATGAGCCGGCCCATGCGCCCGGCAAAACTGTAGTTGAGGCGCGCGCCGCTTTCCTCCCTGTCGAGCGCGGCGAGTTTTTCGGCACGGGTGGGAGCGGGCGGAGTGGTGTTGGTGTCGCCGACTGGAGCGGGGGCGGAGATGGCGGTCTGCGCGATTGCGGGCGGATCGTCGGGAGTCTGAAGGATGGCCTGCCGTTGTGCGTCGTATAGGCGGGTGATATCGGCGCTGCGCGGATAGCTGGCGAGAAACCAGAGGAGAATGTTGATTCCAAGAATGACCGTGCCGGCGCGGCGGAGGAAGATGCGCGAGCGGTCCCACATGTGGCGGACGACGACGCGGACGAGGGGGCGTTTGTAGGGCGGGAGTTCCATGATGAGCATGGGAGTCTCCCCGCGAAGCAGGGTTTTCTTGAAAAGCCAGGCCATGAGCAGCGCCACGATGATACCGAGAAGATACATTGCAAGCATGGTGAGGCCGGTGAGTTTGAAGATTCCGAACACGCGGAGCGGCGGAATGCAGGCGCCGATGAGAAGCGTGTAGACAGGCAGGCGCGCGGAACAACTCATGAGCGGCGCGACCAGGATGGTGACGAGGCGGTCCTTGCGGCTTTCGATGGTGCGCGTGGCCATGATGCCGGGGATGGCGCAGGCGAAGGAACTGAGCATGGGGATGAAGCTCTTGCCATGCAGGCCGACCTTGCTCATGAGGCGATCCATGAGAAACGCGGCGCGCGCCATGTACCCGGTGTCCTCGAGCAGGCCGATGAAAAAGAAGAGGAGCAGAATCTGGGGCAGAAATACGACCACGGAGCCGACACCGGCGATGACACCGTCCACCAAAAGACTGCGAAGATCACCCGGGGGAATCTGGCGGGCGACAAAGCCGCCGACCCCATGCACGAATGCCTGGATTCCGTTCATCGGCACCTGGGCGAAGGTGAAGATGCTCTGGAACATGACGGCCATGATGGCGACGAACACGAGCGTGCCCCAGAGCTTGTGGGTGAGGATGCGGTCGAGGCGGTCGCTGAAGGTTTCCTGGTCGATGCGCGTCTCGGTGACGACCTCCTGATGAATGGCCATGACGGAGCCGTAGCGGGCTTCGATGGGCGCGGAACGCCAGTCCACACCGGCGACGTCGAGACGGGTGCGCGCGGCTTTGACGGCGTCGAGGATGTCGGCGGGATAATGTTCGAGACTGGAGGCGAGGGCCTTTTCATTGCTGAGCAACAGGAGCGCCTCGGAGGCGGCCTGAAGGCGATGTTCGCGAAAGCGTTTGGCCAGAAGGCCGGCGAGCGATTCAACCTCGGCATTCAACGTCTCAGGCAACTTTCCAAAGCGGGGCGGGGCGAAGGCGGTATCGAAGCCTTCCTTGAGCGACGCAAGAATTTGTTTGCGCAGCTCAGGAATTCCCCTGCCGGAGCTGGCGACGAGCGGCATGACCGGAACGCCAAGCCGGCTGGAGAGCGCTCCGATGTCGATGTGATGGCCGTTTTCCTCGGCGACATCGATCATGTTGAGCGCGATGATCGTGGGGTAGCCGAGTTCGACGACCTGCGTCGCGTAGTAGAGATTGCGCTGGAGATTGGAGGCGTCGACGACGACAACGATGAGCGCGGGCGCGGGCAATTCCGGGAGACGATGCAGCAGCACGTCGCGGGCGATCTGTTCGTCGAGGGATTGCGGGCTGAGGCTGTAGGTGCCGGGGAGATCGAGCACCTTGATGGCGGGGTCGGCGGGCGTGTCGAGGAGGCGGCCTTCCTTGCGTTCGACGGTGACGCCGGCGTAATTGCCGACCTTGGCGCGGAGGCCGGTGAGGGCGTTGAAGAGAGTGGTCTTGCCGCAATTGGGATTGCCGGTGAGGACAACGTAGGCGGCCGCGGACGATGCGGCGCGTGGCGCGGCGGAGTCGGGCGGCACGGGATTGGAGGGTGGTCCAGCGAGGTTAAAGGGTCCGGAACTCATCGCGGCGGATCAAGGAGCACCCGGGCCGGAGAGCGGAGCGACGGGTTGAACGAGGATTTGTTCGGCCTCGTGCTTGCGGAGGGTGAGATTGTAGCCGCGGACCTTGATCTCGACGGGGTCGCCAAGCGGCGCGAAGCGGACGAGCTCGACGGAGGTGCCGACGAGGAGGCCCATTTCCATGAGGCGGGGGCGTTTATCGGGCGGGACGCGGATTTCGACAACAGTGGCTTTGGCGCCGATGGAAACGGAGGTCAGGGGGAGCGAGGCCGGGGCCATAAGCGGACTCAGGCCGGTTGGAAGCGCGCCGGGAGAGGTTCGACGAGGATTTTGTTGCCGAGCTCGCGGCTGATGCCGAGGCGGGCGTTGCAGACCTGGCAGATGAGATGGCCGTCGCGGCTGACGAGCTTGATTTTCTGCTCCTCGTACAGGCCCATTTCGCGGAGGCGATCCTTGATTTCGTGGGGTGCGGAGAGCTGTTTGATGCAGACGACGGTGCCGGCCTGCACGCCACTGAGCGGGCAGATGCCCGGCTGGGCACAACAGCCCTCGCGAACAACATTTGAATGGCGCACCGGTTCTTTCACCGCGGGCCAACGTAGGCCAGTTGAGACTTGGTTGCAAGAAGGTTTTTGGAGTGCGGAGTGCGGAACGGGAAAACCCGAATGTGCGAAGAGCGGCAAGCCCAGTCGGGCCGGGGCACGAAGGAAAGGCGCGGGTTTTGGGCTTTTCATGGGGAGGCGGGTTGGGGCAAGGTCTTGTGACCCGGGGTGCTGGCGCGCAAGTTGCTGCGTTGAGTGTCTCGAGAACGGACGAGAGTCATGTTTCAGAATCAAAAAGTGATCGTGGTGATGCCGGCGTACAACGCGGCGAAAACCTTGCGCAAGACCTATGAGGAGGTCATGCAGGACCAGTGGGTGGACAGGATCATCCTGGTGGACGACGGGAGCAAGGACGAGACGGTGGCGATCGCGCGGACGCTGCCGAACATGCAGGTGGAGGTGCACCCGGTGAACAAGGGTTACGGCGGGAACCAGAAGACGTGCTACCGGCTAGCGCTGGAGGCGGGCGGCGACATCATCATCATGATTCATCCGGATTACCAATACACGCCCAAGCTGATCCCGGCGATGGTGTGCATCATCGGGAACCGGCTGCATCATTGCGTGCTGGGGAGCAGGATCCTGGGCGGGTACGCGTTGAAGGGCGGGATGCCGTGGTGGAAATACGTCGCGAACCGTTTCCTGACGGCGGCGGAGAACATGGCGTTGGGCGCGAAGTTGTCCGAGTATCACACGGGCTACCGCGCATTTTCGCGGGAGCTGCTGGAGCGGCTGGACTTGAAGAGCAACTCGGATGATTTCGTTTTCGACAACCAGATGCTGGCGCAGGTGATCTGGAACGGGTTCACGATCGGCGAGGTGAGCTGCCCGACGAAATATTTCAAGGAGGCGTCGTCGATCAATCTGCAACGGAGCATCAAATACGGTTTCGGCTGTCTGTCGACGTCGGCCATCTTCCGGCTGGCGAAGCTGGGGATGATACGGTCGAGGATGTTCCCCAGGCGCGAGGAGCCGGCTCCGGCCGGAGGAGCGCCGGCGGGGCAGAAGCTTTGATTATTTGGCGGCGGGAGCGTTGTATTGCTCGTCGCTGACCTTCTCCAACCATTCCACGACCTTGCCATCGAGTTGTTCCTGCATGGCGAAATGAGACATGGCGGTGTTCGGCGCGGCGCCGTGCCAATGTTTTTCGCCGGGCTCGAACCAGATCACGTCGCCGGGCCGGATTTCCTCGACCGGTCCGCCCCAGCGTTGCGCGCGTCCACAGCCCGCGGTAACGATCAGGATTTGGCCGAGGGGATGCGTGTGCCAGGCAGTGCGCGCGCCGGGCTCGAAGGTGACGCTGTTGCCCGCAGCGTGTGCCGGAGGCCGGACCGGGAACAGCGGATCGATGCGCACGGTGCCGGTGAACCAATCGGCGGGACCCTTGGCGGAGGGTTGGGAACCAGCTCTTTTTATTTCCATAGTTGAGGAGCCGTAATCGGCGCCCGGAGTATACATTCAACCCGGAGGAAGTTGAATCCAAAAACGGCTGCCGTGGACACCGTCGGATTCCACCCCGGCCTTCCCGCCCATGCGTTCGACGGCCTTGCGCACGATGGCGAGACCGATGCCGGTGCCCTCGTAACCGCCGTCGGGATGGACCCGCTCGAACATCGCGAAGAGCCGCGGCTGATACTCCGGCTTGATGCCGACGCCGTTGTCCTCAATCCAGACGCGCACCTGTCCATCGATGAATTCGCTGCGAACGAGAACTTCGGGGAAGTCGCCGCGCTTGACGAACTTGACGGCGTTGCTCAACAGATTGGAAATGACCTGGCTCAACGAGGGTTCGTGCGCAATCACCGATGGCAGTTGCCCGCGAATGGTTATCTTCGCGCGGTTGGCGGCGAATTCGGGATACTGCTCGATGACGTCGCGGACGAGGCGGTCGAGTGCGACGGGCCGCAATTGCATCTCGCGCCGGGAGACGCGGCTGTACGTGAGCACATCGCGAATTAACTGATCCATGCGCGACGCGCCCTGGGCGATCCGGTTGAGAAAATAGCGCCCCTCCTCGTCGAGATTGCCGGCGTGATCTTCAAGGATGGCCTCCGCGTAACTCTGCATGGCGCGGACGGGTGCGCGGAGATCGTGCGAGACGCTGTAGGAGAATTCCTCCATCTGCTCGACAGCCTGGCGCAGGCTGGCGGTGCGTTCCTCGACCTGCTCCTCCAATTCGCGGTTCATCTCGGCCCGCACGCGCGCGAGCCGCAGATGCGTCTCGATTCGGGCGAGCAATTCGCGCGCGCTGAAGGGTTTCACGAGGTAATCATCGGCTCCGTGCTCGATTCCCTCGACGCGCGCCTCGCCACCGGCGCGGGCGGAAAGGAGAATGACCGGGGTTGCTTTCAACCGACCGTCATTGCGAATCGCCTGGAGCAGCGCCACACCGTCCAACCCCGCCATCATGATGTCGCTGAGCACCAGGTCCGGCTTTTTTTCGTGGGCGATCGCGAGGGCGTGAGCGCCATCGGCGGCGGTGATCAATTCATACCGGCCTTGCAGCAGGCGGCAGATGTAATCGCGCATGTCGGCGTTATCGTCGACGATCAAGACGCGCGACAGGCGTTCCGTGTTCGGTGGCGCGCTTTCGGAGGTTTGCGCGGCCGCAGGCGGGACGCAGTGCGTTTCGCGCGCTTCCCAGTGCGAAGCTTCCTCGACAAACACCTCGCCCGAAAGCGCGGTGGATGCCTGGCGTCGCGGCGCACTGATGCGGTCGGCGGGGAGATGGCTTTTGCCAAAGGGAACGCGCACGGTGAACACGGTCCCCTGCCCCACCGCGCTTTCCGCGGATACGGAACCGCCATGCAGTTTCACGAGTTCCTGCACGAGGGCCAGGCCGATGCCGGTTCCTTCGTAGGTGCGCGATCGCGCGTTTTGCACGCGATGAAAGCGCTTGAACAGGTTCGGCAATTCCGATTCCGGAATCCCGGTTCCGGTGTCGGCCACGCGCAAGACAGCGTCAGCATTTTCGCGCGCGAGTCGCAACGTGATGCCGCCCTGGAAGGTGAACTTGAACGCGTTCGAGAGCAGGTTGAAGACGATCTTCTCCCACATGTCGCGATCGGCAAAGACCGGATCCGGGAGGGGGGCGCAATCGACGGTGAAGCGCAGGCCCGCTTTTTCCAGCGTGGAGCGAAAGGCGCTGGCGAGATCGGCCGTGAGCGCGGAGAGATCGAGCGGTTCGAAGTTGGCCTCAATGCGCCCGGCCTCGATGCGCGAGAAGTCAAGGAGCGTGTTGACGAGCTTGAGGAGGCGCAGGCCGTTGCGGTGGATCATCTCGATCTGCGCTCGTGCCTCCACCGTCGCGGGCGTGGGGCCCGCGTTTGCATTCAGGAATTCCTCGAGCGGGCCGAGCATCAGGGTCAACGGCGTGCGGAACTCGTGGCTGACGTTGCTGAAGAAGGCGGTTTTGGCGCGGTCCAATTCGGCGAGGGCCTCGGCGCGGCGGCGTTCATTTTCGTAAGATTGTGCGTTGGACAACGCGCTGGAAAACTGGCCGGCGACAAGCTGGAAAAATCCCTCGTAGTCATCGTCGAACGCACGTCGCGGGTTCACGCCGAGGACGAGCACGCCGAACGGCCGGGAGGCCTCCGCGCCGGGAATGGGCACCACCACAGCGGATTGGGCCGATTCAGGCCATTTCCCGCCGGGGAAGTCGGAACCAGAAAACTGCCGCGGGAGATCCACCACAGCCGGCTCGCCGGAAACCAGTGCTTCAGTGATTGGCCAGCCCCGGCCCAGCGACTCATCGCTCGCGATATGTTGAGCGCAGGCCGGGTGGCCGATGGCGAGGCGAAGAGAACATTTCAGCGAGACCTGGTGCTGGTGTTCGTCGAAAAGGTAAATCAGCGCGAAGGGAACATCGGCAGGATTCTGGTCCAGCGTCTGCACGAAGCGGGCGCAGGCATCGTCGATCGTGCGCGTCAGCGTGGCGTTTGTGCCGAGCTCACGCAGGGTCCGGAGCCGGCGTTCGCCGAGCACGCGGCCGGTGGTTTCAAAAACAGCGGTGAACACGCCGTCCACGGAACCGGTGGTGTTGTATATCGGGCTGAAGGACCAGGTGAAATACGCTTCCTCCAGGTAGCCGAAGCGGCGCACCAGGAGCAATTGATCGTCCGACCAGGTTGCCTGGCCCTTGTCGAGGACCTGCTGGAGCATGGGGCCGATGACATCCCAGATTTCGCCCCATGCCTCGAGCCCGGTGCGGGCGAGGACCGACGGGTGTTTGTCACCGAGGATGGGAATGTAGGCGTCGTTGTAGAACGCGCGGAACTCGGGTCCCCAATACAGCACGATGGGAAACCGCGACGAGAGACAAATGCTCAGCGCCGTGGCCAGGTTCTGAGGCCAGGATTCCGGTGGACCAAGCGGATGGCGCGACCAATCGAACTGCCGAATCCGCATGCGCATCTCCTCCCCTGCCCCGTGCAACCAATTCAACGGCTGCGGCGCGTCCGGTTGGTGGCCGGGCCAGTCGTGTTGGGACGGAGAATGGAATTTATCAGCGGAGCGGCGATCGCTTGAAGTGACATTCCGTAACAGTTTCGGCATGATTTCTACGCACAATTTTGGCCCCGAGCTTGAAACACCGTTTCCAGAAGATCAACCAGAGCACTGCCGGAACCATCCGGCGTGGCACCATACGTGCACCATTTGCACTGGAGAGTAACGAGAACCGGTGGTTTCGTCTCATGGGGTGAACACCTGCTTCAGGGACGTGTTCGGATGCGAAGGCAACGAAGCAAACAAAGAATGACCCACAACAGAATCGTGGATCTGCCCGGTGCCGTTCGACAATTCTTCGCGCGTCACTGGCCGCGCTTCAGGAAGGCGCCAATGCCCTGGGAAAGCAGACCAGAGAGACCCTCTTGCTCCTGGGCGCCGCTCACCATTTGGCCATTCGGAGTGAGTTTATCCACCAACCCGGGAAGGACATGGGCGATGATGGCGGTGGCGTGGTCGTGGTCGATACCCAGTTTATCCGCCAGTTGCTGAATCTGGTCGTGGCCGAAGACCTGGCTCACGTGCTCGCCCGTCAGGGGCATGTTCCTGGCGCCGCTGATCCACGACTCGACGTGCTGGCCCAATCCGTTTTCGGTGAAGCGGCTGATGATGCCGGAAAGCCCGCCGGAACCCGCGATCAACGCCGTCACCTCGCTCGTGAGCGTGCCGTGTTGTTCGGTATTCAGGCTGGCAAGCGGGTTGCCCCCGAACCGCTGCATCAGATCATCCAAAAGTTTCATATGGTCGCGTGTATTGATTACGTCGAACATTTGCGGACCTGCCCGCATGGTCATGGTCCGACCGTGATGTGGTCCTTGATCTTCGAGAAGGTGCCTTGCTTGATTCCTTTGACGTTCTCAATGTCTTCGATGGACTTGAAATTGCCGTGTTGATTGCGGTAATCGACAATGGCCTGCGCCTTGGTGGGCCCGATGCCCGGCAGCTTGTCCAGTTCCTCGGCGCTCGCGGTATTGATATTGATCGTCTCGCCGGCGGCCAACTGGCTGGTTTCGTGCTCAGGAGTATGCTCGCTGGTCGAAGGCTGATGCTCCGTGGTGGTGGCGGAAGTTCCCTGTTCGGTGGTCGAAGTGGTTGATTTGCTCTTGCTGGCTGCGGGCGCTTCTGCGGATGTGGGCCCGAACGTAACCATGCCGTCCAACTTATCGGCCTTGGCCTTGCCCAAGCCCTTCACCTTTTCGAGATCCGCAATGCTGTTGTAAGGGCGCCCGGCCACAATCTTTTTGGCGGTCGCGGCGCCGACGCCCGGGAGGGTTTCCAGGGTGGCGAGGTCGGCGTTGTTCACGTCAACCTTGGTCGCAGGTCCGGCGGTTGCGGAAGATGTCCCGGCAGCAGCGGCGTCCGGCGACGATGCCACCATCCATGCCGCCGCGAGCAAGGCGGCGATCGCCAATGCGAATCCCCGCCGCAGATTGCAACAAACTTGATCTTTCATATCGCGCCTTTCCAAAAACGTATCGATGGTCCGTCGAGTCCCGGAATCCCTCCTGACCCCAAGCTAGTTGTGGCGGGGATGCATCGCAACCGGCAACCCATGCTCAAAGACCTGCCGCTTCAGGACGGGTGGAGAGCGTGGGGTGTTGGGCGGAGATTTCTTTCAACCACGAAGGAACAAGAATTGAAAGCGAGAGAATTCAGAAGCCAGAATCCAGGAGCCAGAACGAAGACATTCAACCGCGAATGGACGCCAATGAACGCGAATTCGGGGAAGAAAGGCGGACTTCTTTAACCGCGGATGGCGCAGACGAACGCGGATTCCTCCTTCCAGAAAATCGCGATGGAAACGAAGCGAACGAAAGTGAGCCAAACCGCGGACTGAAGCAGGACATTTGACGCGAATTGCGCTAATTTCCGCGAACGGCAAAAATGTAGATTCTATCACGAAGATCGCGAAGGGAACTGCACCTGCTCCGGGGTGCGCCGTTTGTCCCGCCTTCGTTCGCTTCGTTTTCTTGGTTACCTTCGTGTTAAAATCCGCGTTCTTCCTGGAGTCCCAGCTCAGGCCGGGACGTTCTGGGGAACGCTGTTCTCCACGATCAGAGGGGATTCGAAAAATTCGATCGTGGGTTCTACTTTAAATTTTTCGCGGATCATCGGCGCCACATGTTGCAGCATGAAGGTGCGCGCCGCCTGTTCGTTTTCCCACAGGTAAACACCGCCGGTTGTGCGTCCGTCGGGTGACAGGAGAAATTGCTTTCGGATGAGGCCGGGCACGTTCTGGAACGCCGGCGCAGCCTGGGCAATGACGGCCCGCATCTGCGCGGCATTCATGGCGGCGGGAACCGGAAACCGGGTGATGACAGTGATCATTGTAAATATTTGTATTCTGCTTGCAGAGTGCGAAACTCTGAGTCGGCGCAACGTATACCGGGTGGGGGCGCGCGTCAACAGTTCGGAAAACATTCAACCGCGAATGGACGCCAATGAACGCAAATTCGGGAAAGGGAAGCGGACTTCTTTAACCGCGGATGGCGCGGACGAACGCGGATTTCCAGAATACGGGCCTTTCCTCAGCCCTGACGGGGCGCCATATGATAGCCCAGGGCAACGCCCTGGGTTACGCGACCAAACAGAATATGGGCCCTGTAGGGGCGGGGCTCATGAGCACCGTCAGTCCATTCACTTTAACCGAATGGCGGCTGGACTCGGGCTCAATCTCAAACTCGAGCCCCCTCTGGAGCAGTTCCTCTTCAAAGAGGGCTTTGACGTTCAGAGGCATAAAAAACAATGGTGCTTACACCGTCAGTGGCACTTCCCGGACTTCGAATTCCAGGCCGCCGGTAAAGCGGACGACCAGATTGTAAACAGCGGCAGCGATGACGCCGCCTACAAACCCGGCGGCGGCGTACATCACTGGGAAGAGTATCGCGAAAAAGACGCCGCCGAATGCAGCAGGAGCACCGCCCTTGCTGGCGAGTCCGAGGATCGCCATGAGAATAAAGAACGGCGCAATGAGCAGGCCAAGGCTGCCATAGAGAACAGCGAGCACGATACCGGCGCGAAGTGGAGAGATGTTAGTTAGTTCCCTTTTCATATCTATTGTGAATTGAAGCCGCCAATGAACTCAAGCTGAGCAGTGCCGGGACAAGATGACAAGCCGAAATGAGCCTTGGGGGATTTTCAACACGAAGGACGGAAACGGAACCTCAACCGCAGATGCCCGCGGTGAGCCGAGTCGAACCGGACGCGGATTGACGCAGATATCGGAAACTTTCCTCAACACGAATTTCTTTTTTATCTGGCAAGTATTGGCAAATACCCTTTTCGCCTTTTCGGAACCGACTGCCGATCAACCCCTTCGCTCTCGCCTGAGTTTCCAATCAAATCGGAAACTCACGCCCCATTCGGCAACTGATCAGAAACTCGGATCTCTTCCCATTCCGCACTCCGCATTCCGCACTCCGCCTTGCCCGCCATAGCCTTGGCGAAGGCGGGACTCAAAAGATCGGAAACAGTGGAAACCGCCGGAAACTCCCCTTTAACCTCTTTGGTCGCTAACTTCCGCGCTGGGCTGCGACAACCCAGAGCTGGAAAAAGCCCGAGAGCGAGAGCGTACCTGGAGGGCACGATTGGTTCCCCCTCTCCGCCTCGACCGGGGAGAGGGCCGGGGTGAGGTGTCGATCCTTTCGACATCACTTTATAACGCCGCCGCGCTCATATGTGATATCGTTTCATAAAAAATATCGGAAAATGCGGACAAAAGCGTAAAATCCCTTCCTCAACCCCTTGCCCTTCAACCCCTCCCAGCATTCGCCGATATTCATCATTTTCCGATCAAGGTAGGGCTCCGTTGCCGCACGGCCGAAACTGGTAGGGACGGGCGCGCCGCGCCGTCAGCGCCGCGACCAGCGGCGCAATAGCCCTTTCGCCCCCATCGCGGGCTCTTGTCCACCGAAGCCTTGGCGAAGGCGGATCGCGCGACTCGCTTCCCAGAATCCGCAATCCGCAATTGACAATCGGCAATCGGACACCCCCTCCCCCCTTTATGCCTTTTATCCCGAAAAGAGCCAAATACCCCAAATGATCCCAAATGTTTTCAAACGATCCCAAATGCCATCACCTGGTAGGGCTGCGTTGCCGCGCAGCCGAAAACTGGGCAGGAACGGGCGCGCTGCGCCGCAAGCGGCGCAACACGCCCAGTCCGCCACCCTGACCACCATGGTTTCAGCCGCAGTGGTAGTCTTCGCGACGGCGGAATCCTGCACCCTGCATCTCGGATCCTGCATCGGCCTTAACACCGCAAATTGTCAAAGAACACCCAGGGGGAAAGCGTTTGTGAGGCATCAATCCGGCTGGTTTCGATCCTGCATCCCTTGTCCGCCGTAGCCTCGGCGAAGGCGGATGAATCATGCATCCCGGATCATTTAGCGGAGCTGAACTTCCTCCTCGGCTGCTTCCGGCATACGCTGGACTCTTATTTGTTCAGTCCTGGCGCCAACCCGTTTGGACAGCCCTAACAACTGCCCTCAAGGATATGCAGCCCCAGCCAGAAGTCAAATTTTACTCTAACATTCTCCACGCTCTCAACACTCCAGCCACTTCGAATCCGTGTTCGCATTCCACTCGTTTCCCCTTGCCCTTCCCCCCTTCCCCGCTACCCTATCCAGCCAAAAGGCCTATCGCCGATCGTCATGATGCCGTCACCCGGTTCCCAGGATATTGTCCTCCATCGACACCTCGTCGCGTGAACACCGGGAGATCCATCACCTCTGTCTCGGGCTACCACGAGCTCGTCGACGCCATTTTCCAAATACTTGAAACCGGGCGCAGCCAGGCTGCATGGACACTCAATTCGATCATGTCGGCAGCCTATTGGGAAATCGGAAGGCGAATCGTGACGTTTGAACAGGCCGGACGTGCACGGGCCGACTATGGCGAACGCATCATCGAGCAGCTTTCTTCGGACTTGAGAAAGAGATATGGTCGCGGTTTCGGTCGCAGCAGCCTATTTCAGATTCGCGCCTTCTATCTTGCCTACCGTGAAAAAGTCCAAACAGTGTTTGGACAATCTCTGGATCAAAAAGTCCAAACACTGTCTGGACAATTGTCTTCGGCTTATTTTGACATTCTGAGAAATGCGCTGCCATTGCCTTGGTCGCATTACTCCCGCCTGCTCTCCGTTTCGAATCCCCAAGCCCGTGAGTTTTACGAAATCGAAACCCAACGCGGCGGTTGGTCTGCCAGGCAACTCGATCGCCAGATTTCCACCCGCTTCTTTGAGCGCACCGCTCTGTCCCGAAACAAAGCCGCAATGCTTCGACGCGGCGGAAGGAAGCAAGCCGTCGATATCATCACGCCCGAGCAAGCCATTAAAGATCCGTATATCTTGGAATTCCTTGGACTGAAGGATGAATACTCTGAAAACGATCTGGAAGAAGCACTCATTCGCCGATTGGAGGATTTTCTCATGGAACTCGGCGGCGATTTCGCATTTATCGGACGCCAGAAGCGTCTGCGCATTGGCGATGAATGGTACCGCATCGACCTGCTCTTCTTCCACAGGCGCTTGCGGTGCCTCGTCGTCATCGACTTGAAAGTCGGAAAGTTCACCCATGCGGACGCCGGCCAAATGCACCTGTACTTGAACTACGCCCGGGAGCACTGGACAAATCTGGATGAAAACCCGCCTGTCGGATTGATCCTCTGTGCCGAGAAAAATGCCGCTGTTGCCAAATACGCCCTCGAAGGTTTGCCCAACAAAGTTCTCGCTTCCGAATACCGGCTGGCTTTGCCGGATGAGAAATTGCTCGCAGCCGAGATCAAAAAAGCACGGAAAACTTTGGAAACGGGACAATAATCCGAGCTTCCTGCATCTCGGCGTCCTGTACCAACGCTCCGTTTCGAGCACACCGCCTTCCGAATTTCAAATCTCAAATACAATTTGCCCTGCCATCCTTTCCTCCCGCTCTCCTGCCCCTCTGTAGTCTCCGTGGTTTCCCTCGCAACCCGGCGGGTTGCCAGATAATAGCCGGTCGGTTAGGAGCGCCCTCGCGACGACACCACCGGTTTCGATCCGCAGAAAATTCCATCCCGAAGGGATGGCAGACCACCTCCTCTTCAAACGTCAATACCTCCCTCCCGCGTTATTCTTCGGTCCCAGCCCCAATGGGGCGCCACAAGACAGTCCGGGGCGCAGCCCCGGGGCGCAGCCCTGGGTCCGTTCCCTCATGGCAAAAGCCCTGAAAGAGCAGCACAATCCGGTCTCACCCCCCAAACCCCACTTCTTCAGCAACTCCTCAATCAAAACTTCTCGCTCCCTAAAGTTCCCCGGAAGTTTAACTGCCCCTCGCAACGAATCGGTTATCGGTGTTCTACCCGCCCGGCTCCCCTGCCAATTGCGCGCCATCACCCGCACCAACTCGGTCACAATTCTCTGCAACGTAGTATGACGCGCCTCCGCCTCTCGTTCGGCACGCCGCAGGACCTCCAGATCGACATCGATCGCGAACATTCTCATAGCTCGACTCAATTTTTCATATGTAAAAGCTGTTCGGATCTGAATCGCGATAACCATCAGATCGAAATCCGGACTTGGCCGACTGAGCCTCCCTTTTCGATAAAAATTCTTTTCCGGACCAGTCCGACGGCTGAATTCGTCAGAGAATCTCGCATCTCTAACTCATAGTTTTCAGACGGCAGCGAAAACAATTCGAACCCACCGGAATCTATTTCGAAAGCTGCTATGACGAATTTCACCCGCCTCAACATGCCCTTCAGCACACCAACCTGATGATTGCCAATGCGGGCGGTCCGAATGGTAATAAACTCCCCATTCCACAGGAACTCGTTTGTCCGGGAAGAGATTTTCCGAGCTCCTAGTTTTTGGCCGATGAGCGCTGCCGCTCGATGGCCAAATTCTGAAGCCTCTCTCCCGCTCTCTGTCGTCTGGCTCATTTGCTCTCGTTTTCGACTATTTCGATTTCCTTCTCAGTAAGATTATACAAATCATACACCAGCGCATCAATTTGCTTATCGAGGCCATCACAACGATTGGTGTAAAAGTCTTTGTCTTTGTCACTCTGTGCGGCAGCCAAGTGCCTGCGTGCCGCAATCATTTGTTCAACCAACTCAACCATTCGATCGTGTTGCGCCTTTTCAGCCCGGTTCGATAAATCAATTCTGTGAATGGGTAGTTCCCCAAAATATTGTTTTGTACATGTTATCCAGCCGCCACGAAAAACATTGCTCATTTGGCGCAACCGCCAAAACAGCAAGGTCGAATTCAACAATCCAAGCACGTACTCGGGCCTGACCTTTACTGACTCCGAAAGTGCGACCGTAAACCCGCCACTTGCCATTGGGCAGAGTTTCCCCCTTGTCTTCGGCGGAATCAGGGCGAACAAGCCCCGATCGGCCAGCAAAGGCACGCAGATTTGTGCTTGGTCGTGAACAACCAAATTTCGCGGTGCACTGTAGCCAAACCACTCGGAAAATTGCTTGCGTTCCAAAAGTGTGCCCTTTTCGGCCTGAAGATAATTGTACGCTCTGGGATAGCTTTTTCGAAACTCGGATTCCGCAATCAACTCGGCCTTCCCGTCCTGAAGCTTGTACGGAAAGATAACGCGCCATTTGCCGCCGGGGTTGAACATGTATCGGGTAAAATCTGATGCAAATAGTGGGGTGCGCAAAACTTCTGGCTCAAGCCCTGCCCCATCGCCGCTCACGACAAATATTTCGTCATTTCCCGTACTGCTACCGCGACTCATCTCAGCAGGCAAGTCGAGCAGCCGGACCGAATCTCTGCCTAGTTTCTCCAGGATGATCTCCATGCCGGCGCTGCCAAAAACCCAAGGCAGCGCCGTCAAGGCGCCAGATGAATACTCCTTGAACTGGGAGCCATTGAGGGATTTTTCATCAGCCTTCGAAATGGTGTATAGAAAATTCGCACGAGTTTCTTTTGCTAAAAACAAAAGACAGGTGTAAGTGGTCGCACCAAATACTTGATTTGCCCCGAAATCAACAATTCTCTGCAACGCAGAATGCTCCGTTATTATGCGGCGCAGTCCTTCTCCGTAATCGGTCTTAAAAAATTTGTTCGGAACAATTTGACCCAATAAGCCACCTCTTTTAAGGAGACTGTAGCCCCGCTCAATAAAGTTTACATAAAGATCGAAGTTCCCACGGGCCGCAGCGTAATGCTTCGAAAAGTATTCGAGCTGGCGGGGCGGAAACCCTTGAATCCGCACGTAGGGCGGATTACCAACGATCGCGTCAAATCCTCCTTCAAAAGCAGTTATCTTGCGAGCAGTGCTTTTGAGAATTTTCTTCTTTTTATAGCTGAATGACCCATGCAGAGGCACGCCGGGAAAATTGAAGTCCAGTGGCGTGGCCGTTTCACGCAGTGCGCCAGTGCCCGATCTAAATATGTGCGGAAAGCGTTGCTCAAAATCCATCGGATTGAGTTTCCGTTCCTCCTCGGAGGCGAAAAGCTGGCCGCTCAGGATGTCGGTGCCGATCAGCGAGTTGCCACAGACGATGTTCTTGTTCAGAGAGGGCAGGAGCGTTTCGTGAAATTCCAACTGATAATTCCGGGCGGAGCCTGGTGTCTCGTCCTGCAAAAGCTTGAGATAAAGCGAGAGTTGCGCCACCTCAACAGCCTGCGGATCGATGTCGATGCCATAGATGTTGTTGAGGAGGATTTCGCGCTTCTTTTGCAATGAGAGGTGAAGGCCGTCATCGCGTTCCACAACCTCGCCCTTTTTGGCCTTACCAGGGCTCTCGTTGTATAATTTCGTGTGGTAACGAATGAGGAGGTCATAGACGCCTAGCAGAAACGAGCCGCTGCCGCACGCGATATCCGCAAAGCGCATTTCGGCGATCTGCGCGGGCGATTTTCCGCCAATGAGTTTGCCGACTGTGTTTTCAACAATGTAGCGTACGATGTATTCCGGAGTGTAGTAAACGCCACCCGCCTTCCGAACCTCGGGCTTTTCTTCCAGCTTCGCGCGTTTGTCTGTTGTGACGATGACCTTGCCGAGAAAGCGCTCGTAAATGCTCCCGAGGATGTGGATGGGAATGGCATTGAAATCATAGGAAGAATTGAGATGGGAAAGGCGTTCGCAAACGTCCGAGAACACTTCGTCATCTGCATTGAACCTGGACGAGTCCAAAATGCTGTGCTCCTTGAAGACAATGCCGTTATAGATGCCGTCAAGACGGCGCGATTCAGAAATGAAAGCCTGCCAGGCGCTACCCCTATCGGTGAAATAGGCGATGTGATTCTGCGGTTCGATGTGCTTGTCCTCCAAAAACCTCAGAAACACGAGGCGATCCAGTGTTCGTTGCGTCAGTTCGGTGAGCGTCTCGCCGTCCAAACTCGGATTGCGGTTCTTGAATGCGCGCGCCAATTCGTCACGCCAGTGGTCCAGATCTGCGAGGAAGGCATCGTCAATCGTTTGGCTGCCGGTTCCGATAAGGCCGCGCTGGACTGCCTTCGCGCGTTTTCTGGACAGCGTGCAGGCAAATTTTTCGAGCGAACCTCCGGCAACAGCCTCTCGGGAAAACAACCAGTAAATCTCAGCGAATTTTTCCGGGTCCTCGTACTGACTGAAGTGATATTTGCGGAGATTTTGCGCCAGGGCGGTGTCAATGTGCGGACGGTAACGACAATCGACTATTTCGAACTGTTCGAAATCGTGCAGCACGGCAACCGGCGTGGAGCTACTCCATCCGTAGCGAATGGTTTGGAAGTAATTATCGGCCGTGGCAATATCGCCATGGGGCTTCTTGGCTTCGACGTAAAATTTTACGTCGCGGAAGTTGGGAGCAAGATAAAAGGCGTAGTCGGCCCGTCGCTGCGAGGACCCGTGCTCTTTTCGCTCGACCTTAACCTCCTGTTCGAATGGATTTTTCTGAGTTTCGTGGTTTACGTCCCAGCCCAGTGCAATCCAAAACTTGTCGATAAAATCAGCGCGTGCCTCCTTTTCTTGATAAGTCGGCGAAAGATAGTACTTCTCGTTGGCCTTGAAATCCGCAACGAGTTGTCTTACCCGCTGAAATGCTTCATCAAAATTCGCAGGCATCCGCACGGGAGCGTATCAAACCGACCGGCCGTGGCAAGCGCCGCAAAAAACCATGCTTAAATGGCGCCCCGCCAATCCCAATTCCCCCAATCTTTCGGACTTGGCGCGTGCCTCGCTGCGCCTTATTTTACCCGGCCATGAATTTAGCCAGCGCTTTTGACAGGATCGTGGTGTCGCGGCCGGGGAAGGTCGCGGTTTATTGGGGGGACCGGGAATATTCGTACTCGGAGCTGCAAGGGTTGAGCGCGCGGATGGCGGGGGTTTTGCAGCATCGGCTGGGGGTCAAGCCGGGCGATCGCGTGGGGCTCTGGCTCAAGAATTGCCCGGAGTTCATCCCGGCGTTCTTCGGGATCGTGCAGGCGGGCGGCGTGGTGGTGCCCATCAATAATTTCCTCAAGCCGGGCGAGGTCGGCTACATCCTGAACGACGCGGGGGCGGATGTGTTGATCACGGACGCGACGCTGGCGGCGGGGTTGCCGGAGTTGAATGAGTCGCGAGCGGGCTTGAAATGTTTCCAGGTGGAGGACCTCGCGACCGAGGCGAGCGCGGGGCCGGCGGCGGTGGGAGTGTCGCCCGAACGGCAGGAGAGCGACCTGGCGGTGCTGATTTATACGTCGGGCACCACGGGCCGGCCGAAGGGGGCGATGTTGTCGCACGGAAACCTGCTGCACAATGTGGAGAGCTGCCGGCTGGTGCTGGAGACGGTGGCGGAGGACCGGGTGGCGGTGTTGCTGCCGATGTTTCACAGTTTCATGCTGACGGTGGGGATACTGCTGCCGTTGCTGGTGGGCGGGTCGATCGTGTTGATCCGGTCGCTGCATCCGCCGCGGAATGTGTTCATGGAGGTGATCCAGCGGCAGGCGACGGTGCTGCCGGCGATCCCGCAATTTTTCCGAAGCATGGCGCATGCGCCGCCGATGCCGGTGCCGCTGCCGTTGCGGATGTGCATCAGCGGAGCTGCTCCCCTGCCCGTCCAGGTGCTGAAGGAATTCGCGGAGAAGTTTCCGTTCCCGTTGATCGAGGGTTACGGGTTGAGCGAGGCGAGCCCGGTGGTGACGAAGAATCCGCTGCGCGGGGTGCGCAAGCCGGGAAGCATCGGCCTGCCAATCCCGCACGTGGAGGTGACGATCCAGAACGACGCGGGCGAGGTGCTGCCGCCAGGTGAGCCGGGGGAATTATGCGTGCGCGGCGGCAACGTGATGATGGGTTACTGGCGGCAGCCGGAGGAGACGGCCAGGGTGCTGCGGAACGGGTGGCTTTTGACGGGTGACATCGCCTACAAGGACGCGGACGGTTACATTTTCATTACGGACCGGAAAAAAGACATGCTGCTGGTTAACGGTATCAACGTGTATCCGCGCGAGGTGGAGGAGGCGATCTACCAATTCCCGGGGGTGAAGGAGGCGGCGGTGATCGGCGTGCCGGACGCGCGCAAGGGCGAGCAACCGCTGGCGTTTGTGTCGGTGAACGAGGGTGTGAGCATCGAGGAGAAGCTGTTGCTGCAATTCGTGCGGGCGAAACTGGCGGATTACAAGGTGCCGCGGCACGTGGTTTTCGTGCCCGCATTGCCGAGAAATGCCACCGGGAAAGTACTGAAAACGGCGTTGCGGGAGATGGCGGCGGCGTCCAAGGCCAGCCCGCAGGCGGTGGGACAGGAGGCTTGAGAAAGGGTCGCAAAATGGGTTGTATAGCGTTGTTCATCAACGGGTTGCGAGCTTGCCGGAGGGGCGGTTGCGCGGGCCGTTTACCAGTTGACGCTGGCGACGAACGAACCGTAAGCTATTGGTAATAACTGCCTAGGCGCATGAGGCGCCTGCGCTGGGAAATTTCTATGCCTGAAGGATATTGCGTAAAGTGCAAAGCCAAGAAGGAAATCGTCGATGCGGTGGAAGAGGTCATGAAGAACGGCCGCAAAGCGATCAAGGGCAAGTGCCCGACCTGCGGAACGGTGATGTTCAAGATCCTGGGCGGGAAAGCAACAGCTCCAGCGGCCCCGGCCACGCCCGCGCCCGCCCCGGCGGCTGAAACGGGGAAGCCCACGAATTGACAAATTGACCGACCGACTATGTCCCAAGAACTAGCCTACGTAATCATCACCCCCTACTCCCTGCACAAGTCGCGGACCGGCGGCATCCTGAGCCGTTTGATCACGCGCACCGGCCTGGAACTTGCGGGCGCGCGGATGTTCGCGCCAAGCCAGCAACTGGTGAAAAGTTACTCGGAAGCAATCGTTTCTGCCAACGACCCCCAGGACCGCCGCATCCAGGAATTGATTTACCAGTACATCCTCCAGAACCTCATGCCCGATCCGAAGACGGGCCGTCCGCGGCGTTTGATGATGCTGCTCTTCAAGGGCGACGACGCCGTGCGCAAGACGCGGTCCGTGATCGGAAACATCAGCGCGGACCGCCGCGGCGGTGAAACGATCCGCGACACCTACGGCGATCTGGTGATCGACGAGAAGGACCAGGTGAAATATTTCGAGCCGGCCGTGCTGGCCGCGCCGAATCGCGACGAGGCGGAGATCAAGGCGAAGCTTTGGGCGCGTTTCTCCGACACGGACGGGGGCATCGTGGAAAACACGATTGCCTACCAGCCGGGCGACAAGCCGCAGCGCACGCTGGTGCTGCTCAAGCCGGACAACTTCCGTTTCCCCACGGGCCGGCCGGGCAACATGATCGATTTCTTTTCGCGCACCGGCCTTTACATCGTGGGCATCAAGGTGCACCAGATGAGCGTGGCCGAGGCGGTGGAATTTTACGCGCCGGTGAAGAGCGTGTTGCGCACGAACCTCAAGGACGTCGTCGCAGTGAAGGCGAAGACGGCCATCGAGAAGGAACTCGGTTTCAAGATACCCGCCGCGGACGAAAAACAATTGGGCGAGCTGCTCTGCCCTGCGTTTGCGGACAATCAATTCGAGAACATCGTGCGGTTCATGTCGGGTCACGCGCCGTCGGAAGTCGACCAGAGCCAGTGGAAATCGCCCGGCACGGAGAAGTGCATCGCGCTCATTTACGAGGGCGTGGAGGCCGTGCGCAAGATCCGCGACGTGCTGGGGCCGACCGATCCTTCAAAGGCGCCGCCGGGATCCATCCGCCGCGAGTTCGGCCAGACGATCATGGTGAACGCCGCGCACGCGAGCGATTCCGAGGAGAACGCGCAGCGCGAGATGGGCATCATCCGGCCGGCGGAGAATAATTTCCGGCGTGTGGTCGAGCAGTTCTACGGGAAGGTTTGACCGGTTGGCCCGGGATCACGGCCAGGTGTTGGGCGGATAGCTGAAGTCCTGGCGGATGGCCGCGGATAGACGGCTGTAGTCTGCCAGTTCGTCCGCTGTGATGAGCTGGTTGGTGTACTGGTAGACTTTGGGAGCGTTCCACTTCCAGTGTTCCACATGGCCGTCGGCAAAGGAGAGGTTCGCGCCCTGGTTGTGGCGGTCCGCGGGCAGGTCCCACCAATTGGTGACGCCCTGGTTGTAGAAATCCGTGGGCATGCCAAACTCGCTGTCGTAAATGGTCGTCTCGTTCTCATCGATGAAGACCATGCAGTCGGAGATGTTCGGATAACTGATCGCGCCCAGCTTCTTGAACCAGGGAATGATCCGGAAGTAAAACGGACTGTATTCCGGAAACCCGTTGACCGACTGACTCATGGTGTAGCTGCGATTGCGCGGAGTTGAAAGCAGGGCGCCCGTGGTGGGGTCCATGACGGTCGAGCGATCCGCCGGGCAATGGTAAATGCCGACGCTCTGGTTGTACGGGAACAGGAGGCCGTTCTGGATGTTCGTGAAGGTGGCGTCGATCTGCGGATTCCCATAACACCACGTCGCCCCGTTGAAGTTGGTGTTCATGTTGTTTGCCAGGACGTTGTTGTTCGGCACGAGCAGGTCGGCGAAATCGCCGGCGTACATGTGCCAGCAGACTTCGAGTTGCCTGAGGTTGTTCGCACAGGAGGCGGACTGCGCGCGGCTCTTGGCCTTGGTGAGCACCGGCAGGAGCATGGCCGCGAGGATGGCGATGATCGCAATCACCACCAGCAGTTCGACCAGCGTAAAGCCGGATCGTCTGGACACGGGCCTCTTCATGATGACGGGGCAAGGGACGTCGGACGCTTGCTGCGCCGTGCGGGCGCAAAGGGAACCCGGATACTTCCTGCCTGATAAGGCGACCATATACACTCCATAATGCGAAGTTCAATCCCAAAGTGGGCCACAGGAGCGCATTAAAGCGGGAGAACGGTGCGACGGGAATATACGGAAGGATTGGGTGGCCCCTTTTTGCGTCGTTTTGCGCATTATACAGTTGATATGAAGCGAGCCTTTGGGAATGATATTGGGCCAGCCCGAGTTGGTGCAATGCGAAGGGTGCGTTGCCCGTCACGCCTACGAGAGGAAGCAAGCAAGCTATGAAGACGACCACTATTGCCTTATTCGCTGCACTGGCGGCTTGCGCCTGCGCCCTGCCCTCCTCCGCCCAGGTCAACACATGGACCAACAACGGCAACGGCAAGTGGGAAGCCGCCACCAACTGGTCCGCCGGCGCGCCCAGCCTGGGCGAATCACTTTTCATCACCAACGCCAACACGAAGACGGTCACGGTTGACGCGACAACCTCGGGAGTTTTCTCAAACACGCTGGTGGTGAGCAATCTCACCATCTCTTCGCCATCCAACCTTTCCACGAATAAATTGACACTCTCCAACGCCGGAACCGCAAAACCACTGGTGGTTCAACATATCGCGGGCGTTTATTCCGGCGGCGCCGTGCAGGTGGGCAACTCGGCCTTGCAGATTGACGGCCTGCTCGACCTTGGTTCCCTTGGAGCAGGTGCACCGCCCGCAACCATTCTCCTGACTTCGGGATCGAACTTCATCGGCAACATCGTCATTGCGGGCTACAGCAACAGTTCCGCCGCCCTGACCCTGACGGGAGGGACCACCACAATTGGAGGCGGCGCCCTTTTTGTCGCCGATGGCCTTTTCTCCACGGGCACAGTTGCGGTTGCGGGCGGACATCTGAATCTTACCGGCAGCGGGATTTATCTCGGCGTCTACGGCAGGGGAACATTTTCGATGACGGGCGGCTCCGTCACCGCACCGTCAGTACAACTCGGGAGCGGCGCGGGCTCCGTGGGCACACTGACGATGAATGGCGGTTCCCTCAGTTCCGCGCAATACCTCGTGATCGGCAATCAATACACCAGCCCTTGCAGCGTCACCGTCTCAACCAACAGCTCTCTGTACGTCACCAATGGCTCCCAGACCGCCTACATTGACGTGGAAGTAAACAGTTCACTGACGATCAATGGAGGCCAGGCGCTCGTGGATAACCTGGTCCTCACCAACGGCGGGGCCTTCAACCTGCTCTCCGGAACCTTCAGCTACACCAAACCGTTTCAGGTCGAGAACGGCGCCTCTGTGAACGTGTCCGGCGGCACGGTCCAGACCCTCAGCAATTTCGTCGCCGGATCCACACTTGCCTCCACGGGCACTGTCGTGGTCGCCAATGGCGGCATCCTCCTCGTAACGAACGGCGTGTTCGGCCTGGGAAACAATGGCGCCACCAACACCGGCGCGGGCATCGGGACCGCCACTGTCAGCAATGCCACGCTCTCTGCCACCTTTGGCATTGTCGGCAGCACCGCCGGAGGGCTCGGTACGCTTACTCTCCAGAGCAACGCGGTGGCAAATTTCAGTTCCAATTTGACCATAGTCAGCGGCTCCCTGGGTTCCACCAACTCCGTCACGGTCGCCTCGGGCGCCAGCTTGCTGGCCACCAACGGCTCCGTCCAGGTCGGCCCCTCAGGCAGCGCGGAAATGGACGTCTCCGGTTTGGTCTCCGCCGGACAGGTACTGGTCGGAGGCACCCCACCCTTCGCGAAAGGCTTCCTGCACCTGATGGGCGGGCATGTGCAATCCCCTCTGATCAGTGCCAATCAGATCGTCGTTGACGGCGGCGACCTCGACGGCACCGGCGGCTCCATCTTCGTTGGTCTGGCTCACGATGCCTCCGTCACCGTTAACAGCGGCACCGGCGAAGCCAACAACCTCTACGTCGGCTTCGGCTCGGGAACCACCGGCACTTTCGTCCAGAATGGCGGAAAGCTCACCGTGAGCACTGCCTTCACCGTCGGCGATTGCGATTTCGCAGCCGTGGGCAACTGCACACTCAACAGCGGCAGCGTCTGTTACGTAACCAATGCCAGCCACACTGCAACCCTCGTGGTGAAGAACGGCACATTCGTGCTTAACCCAGGCGCCACCCTGGTGGTGGATAATCTTGACCTGACCAGTTCCTGCGGTCAGTTCCGCAAGTACCCCGGCAGCACCCTGACCATCAACGGCTCCGAGTCCCTCAATCCCAACGTGGACAGCGACGGCGACGGAGAGAGCAATGCTGCGGAAACCGCCGCCGGCACGGATCCGCTCGACCCGACCAGCACGTTCCACATGGTAAGCGCCGCAGTAAGCGGCCCGGACATACTCGTCACGTGGACCTCCGCAAGTGGACACCATTACGTGGTCCAGCGGGCCACTACGCTGAACCAACAGACCCCCGTCTTCAGCGACCTTAGTCCGGTCGTGCCCTCCGCGCAAACGCAGGGCTCGGGCACCACGAGTTGGCGGGATGCCGGCGCAGCCGCCGGCAGCGCGGAATACTACAGGGTACGACTTTCACCCTAGAACGACCATGGCGCGCACCCGACATAACCAAACTTGGGGAATGCCTGCAGCGGGACCGGCCAGGTTTCGATCGATCACACTGGCCTCATTTCTCCTCGTGGGCCTCGCGCTTGCGGCAGAAGCCCAGTCCAACTCCTGGACCAACGGCTTGAGTGGACGCTGGCAGGATGCAACCAACTGGCAATCGGGAGCGCCGAACTTCACTCAATCCGTTTCCATCGCCAACGCAGGAACCAAGACGGTCACCATCGATGCCACGACCTCCGGCAGTTTCACGAATACCCTGACTGTCACCAACCTGACCATCAGTGGGCCGACCAATACGCTGAACACGCTCCTGTTGGCAAACTCCGGCACGAATGTTCCTCTGCACGTAATCAACAATCTGGCCGTGGTGCCGGGAGGCGCCCTGACGCTTACGAACGCGGCGCTCACAGTGGACAATGGCAACGTGCCGCTCACCCTCCCGAACGGAAGCGAGGTTGACTTTGACGCCACCGTGGTGGTCAACAACAGCGTCCTCAACACCTCCAACGCACTGTCTACCTTCCTTGGCACAATCACCGGCAACTTCGCCCGCGGAACTCTCCTGATGACCAACAGCACCTTTATTCCCTTTGATTTCGGAGTGGGGGATTTTTCGGACGGCACCGCCACCTTCGTCAACTCCACGGTCACTTGCGAAGGAGGATTTGGGCTGGGCCGCGTCGCGGGCTTTACTGGAACGGTTTCCATCATAGGAGGACAATTTACGGTCACAAACGACCATTCGGGATTCTTTGCGAATCTGGTTCAGATCGGCGACCGCGGAACCGGAGTGCTGAACGTTTCGAACGCCACCGTTCGGTTTGGCGGAACAACCGTAGGCGACATCCGTGACTCTTCAGGCGCCATCAATCTTCAGAGCGGCTCCATGACGCTCGGCAAAACGTTCCTCGGCACTGATGCCGAGCCGTTCGGTCCCGCTTCGGCGAGTGGGACCCTTTCCATAAGCGCAGGAACCATGTCTCTGGCCGAACTGCACATCGGCTATCAGGCCACCGGAATGGTTTCTGTCGCAGGCGGAACACTTTCCGCCCCGATCGTGACTCTGGGCGACACCAACGCAGCCAGCGGTTTGCTGAACATCACCGGGGGGACGGCCCTTATCTCGTCGAACCTCTTTGTGGGAACCAACGGTTCGTCCGGCTCGCTGACCATCACCTCGGGCGCTCTCTATGTCACCAACGCCACTCACAATGCCAGAATGCAGGTCAACGGAGGCACCTTCTACAACCTCGGCGGCACCTTCGTCCACGACGGCGACCTGCTCATGACCAACGGCGGCACGCTCGTGACCGCCTCCAACTACGTAGCCGGCGCTTCGGCTGGTTCGTCGAATCACGTGGCGGTCAGCGGCAGTTCGCTTGTCGTTACGAACGCCGTCTTCGGCCTCGGCAATAACGGCGCGACCAACAACGGCGCGGGCATAGGTACCGCCACCGTCAGCAACGCCACGCTCTCGGCCACCACGGGTATCATCGGCAGTACCGCAGGAGGACTCGGCACGCTCACCCTCCAAAGCAACGCACTGGCGACCTTCAGTTCCAATTTGACGGTGATCAGCAGTTCTTTGAGTTCCACCAGTTCGGTGACAGTTGCCTCCGGTGCCATCCTGTTGGCCACCAACGGCTCCGTCCAGTTGGGCCCAGCAGGCAATGCGGAAATGGACGTCTCCGGTTTGGTTTCCGCCGGACAGGTGCTGGTCGGAGGTACCCCGCCAAATGCCAGGGGCTTCCTGCATTTGCTTGGCGGCCACGTCCAATCCCCTCTGATCAGCGCCAACCAGATCGTAATCGACGGCGGCGACCTCGACGGAACCGGCGGCTCCATTTTCGTGGGCCTTGATCACGATGCCTCCGTAACGGTCAACAGCGGCACCGGCCAGGCCAATAACTTCTACGTCGGCTTCGGCTCGGGAACCACCGGCACTTTCATCCAGAATGGCGGGACGCTCACCGTGAGCACCGCCTTCACGGTCGGCGATTGCGATTTCGCAGCCGTGGGAAACTGCACGCTGAACAGCGGCAGTGTCTGTTACGTAACCAATTCCGGCCACATGGCACACCTCGTCGTGAAGAACGGCACATTCGTGCTTAACCCAGGCGCCACCCTGGAGGTGGATAATCTCGACCTGAACAGTTCCTGCGGTCAGTTCCGCAAGTACCCCGGCAGCACTCTGACCGTCAATGGCTCCGTAACGCTGGATCCCAACCTGGATTCCGACGGCGACGGCATGAGCAACGCCGCAGAAGCGGCGGCGGGCACCGACCCGCTCGATCCCACCAGCGCGTTGCAGATGGTCAGCGCCGTCGTGCAGGGATCAGACGTGGTGTTGACGTGGACTTCCGTGGCGGAGCACCAGTATGTCGTCCAACGGGCCGCCGCGCTAACCAATGGGCAGTTGACAGATTTCAGCGACCTCAGCCCCGTCGTGCCAGCCGCGCAATCCCAAGGATCGGGTGTTACCAGTTGGAGACATGCCGGTGGTGCAATGAGCGCCAATTCGGGTTATTATCGTGTTCGAATCAATCCCTGAACAAAGACAAACGCATAAAACAGAAGCAACAAAACCTATGAGCGACTTCAAATTCAGTTGTCCCCACTGCAGCCAGCACCTGCAATGCGATGAACAATTCTCGGGCCGCCAGATGCAGTGCCCGGCGTGCAACGTGCTGATTCGCATCCCGCCGGCGCCCGGCAAGACCGCCCAATACCAACCGGAATCGGGCCAGACCTGGGCGACGCATGTGCCCAAAGGCAACATCCGGGAGGGAAATTCCTGATATTGCGGACCATGCCCGCCTGATCACACACATGCCATGAACGCCCCGGAGTCACGCGAGGAATCGATCTTCAATGGCGCACTACTTTTGCCGCCATCGGAGCGCGCCGCGTATTTGAAAAGCGTTTGCGGCGGGGATGATGCGCTTCGCGAACGCGTCCAGGCGTTGCTGGATCAAAACGACAACAGCCAGGGCGCGCTGGAACGTCCCCCGGCGGAGCCGCCGCGCAAAACGATTGTCTTCTCACTTCCCCCCACGGAAAAGCCGGGCGACCGCATCGGCAATTACAAGCTCCTGCAACAGATCGGCGAAGGCGGCTGCGGAGTCGTCTACATGGCGGAACAGGAACAACCGGTGCGGCGGCGGGTGGCCTTGAAAGTCATCAAGCTGGGCATGGACACGCGCGACGTGATTGCGCGTTTCGAGGCCGAACGCCAGGCGCTGGCCCTCATGGATCATCCGAACATCGCCAAGGTCTTTGACGCCGGCGCCACGCAGACCGGCCGGCCATATTTCGTGATGGAACTTGTTCGCGGAATCAAGATCACCGATTACTGCGACCAGCACAGCCTGAACACCACGCAACGCGTGGAATTGTTTTCCCAGGTGTGCCGCGCCATCCAGCACGCCCACCAGAAGGGAATCATTCATCGCGACATCAAGCCGTCGAACATCCTGGTCACCCTGCACGACGGCGTTCCGGTGCCCAAGGTGATTGACTTTGGCATCGCCAAGGCGACCGACCAGCGCCTGACGGACAAGACCCTCTTTACGCAGTTCGAACAGTTCATCGGCACGCCGGCCTACATGAGCCCCGAACAGGCCGAGATGAGCGGCCTGGATATTGACACGCGCTCGGATATCTACAGCCTTGGTGTGCTGCTTTACGAACTGCTGACCAGCCGCACGCCTTTTGATCCCAAGGAATTGATGGCGGACGGGCTGGATGCAATGCGCAAGGCCATACGTGAAAAGGACCCGCCCCGACCCTCCACGCGCCTGAGCACGATGATGATGAACGACCTTACAACAGTCGCCCGTCTGCGCCACTCGGAGCCGCCGAAGCTCGTGCATCTCATCAAGGGCGACCTCGATTGGATCGTGATGAAGGCGCTGGAGAAGGACCGCACGCGCCGTTACGAATCGGCCAGCGGGTTCGCCCTGGATTTGCAGCGTTACCTGGAGAATGAACCGGTGCTCGCGCGGCCGCCCAGCCAGGTTTACCGCTTCCAAAAACTGGTTCGGCGCAACAAGCTCCTGGTGGGGGCGATCTGCTCGGTGTCCGCTGCAATTGTTCTGGGCCTGGCGGTTTCGACCTGGTTGCTGTTCAAGGAACGGGAGGCGCATCGCAAGGCGAATCTCGCAGCCGTCCGAAGCGAACAGGTGGCGCGATTTCTGGAGGAAATGCTCAAGGGCGTCGGACCCCAGGTGGCCCGGGGCCGGGACACCGCGCTGCTCCAGGAGATACTTTCCTCGACTGTGGCTCGAATGACAAAGGAACTGCAGGACCAACCGGAGGTGGAGGCCGAATTGTGCAACACCATCGGCGAGGTCTACCGTGCGCTCGGCCAATACAGCAAGGCGGAAACGATGCACCGCGGCGCCCAGGCGCTCCAGGACAACGCGGGCCCGGCGCAGAAGCTGGCGCTCGCCACCTCGCTCAGTGATCTCGCCCTCGTGATGCGCGACCAGGGAAGGCTCGCCGAGGCGGAGGCGCTGCAGCGCCAGTCGCTGGCGCTGCGAAGCAAGGTGCTCAGCCGCGGGCACGCGGATGTTGCCATTTCCATGAACAATCTCGCCCTGGTCCTGCGCAGCGAAGGCAAGTTCGCCGAAGCCGAGAGCCTGCATCGCGAGGCGCTGCAGATGCAGCGAAAAATCTTCGGCAGCCAGCACCTCGCTGTCGCAACTTCGCTCAATAACCTGGCCCTCGTTTTGTGCGACGAGGGCCGGCCGGACGAAGCGGAACCCGCCTTTCGACAGGCCCTCGCCATCCAGCGCAACTTTCTCGGCGACCAGGCTGCAACCATAGCGCTCACGCTCGACAATCTGGCGTTTGTTCTGCGTGAACAGGGCAGGCTTTCCGAAGCCGAGGCCCTGGACAAGGAAGCGCTGGAAATGCAACGCAAACTTGTCGGCAATGAACACAAGGACGTCGCCACCGTGTTGAACAATCTCGCGCTCATCTACGTCCTGCAAGGCAGGCTCGCGGACGCCGAAAGTCTGGACCGCGAAGCACTGGCCATGCGCCGGAAGATATTCGGAAATGATCACCCCGAGGTGGCTGTCTCCCTGGACAATCTCGCGCTCGTGCTTTCGGACACCGGGCGGTCCAAAGAAGGCGAAAGCCTGGAACGCGAAGCCCTCGCCATCAGAAGTAAATCCCTTGGCGATGCGCATCCCGCCGTCGCCGGTTCGTTGAACAATCTCGGCTTGATCCTCCGCGACCAGGGCCGCCTGCCGGAAGCGGAGGCCTGTTTCCATGATGCCGTGGCCAGGGAGCGCAAATCGCTTGGCGACGGGCACTCCTCCACAATTTCATCCGTCCACAATCTCGTGGACGTGCTGCTGGCCCAGCACAAATACGATCAAGTCGAGCAACTGTTCACTTCCATGCTGGCCTCGGATTCCCGGAGCCAGGGGCCGGCCCTCGAGGTGCTGCGAGTCCGGGGCGACACCCGCGCCCGCACTGCGCGCTGGCAGGAAGCCGTGGCTGACCTTAACAAGGTCCTTGAACAGAGCCCCACCAACCGGCCAGCCTACCACTCGCTTTCGGTGGTGCTCGCGCAAACTGGCGACGCCCCCGCGTATTCGCGTTGCTGCGCCGGTGAACTGGCCCGTTTCGGCGGCACGGATGATCCCTTCGTCGCGAACCAGATCGTGAGTGATTGCCTGCTGCTGCCGCCGACGAATCTCCTGACCCAGGGCAGGCTGCCCGAGATCACCATCGCCTCATCCACGAATCACGAAGCGATTCCCGCCTTTGCCTTGAATCGAGGCCTGCTCGAATATCGCCTGGGACACTTTGAATCAGCCGCAGACTGGCTGCGAAGAAGTCTGAACGATCCGGCTGTCAATGTTGCGGCTGCCCGTTCCTGCGAGGCTTGCGAATACCTTGTGCTCGCAATGGTCCAGCACCGCCTCAATCGCGCCACGCAGGCGCGCGAATCCCTCGCCAAGGGACTCGACATTGTGGACAAAAACGGACCCCGTCCGGAAGGCGGCGATCTCGGCCGCAATTGGCGGGAGTGGACAACCGCCCGCATTTTGGCGCGGGAAGCCAAAACGCTCATGCCCGGCGGATGGGCCATGAACACCGAATCCAAATGAATGAGGTAACCCAGGTAACCCGGATCCTGAACGCGATTGAAGGCGGCGACCCTCGCGCGGCGGACCAGCTTCTGCCATTGGTGTACGCGGAATTGCGCGCCCTCGCCGCGCACAAAATGGCCCAGGAATCCGCGGGCCAAACGCTCAACGCCACCTCGCTCGTTCACGAGGCGTGGCTACGCCTTACCGGCAGGAACGATCAGCAGTGGGAAGGCCGCGGCCATTTTTTCGGGGCGGCGGCCGAGGCGATGCGCCGCATTCTCATCGAGCGCGCCCGCCGCAAGCGCGCAGTGCGCCATGGCGGCGGGAAATTCCGCGTCGACATTCAGGACGTTGAAGTCGCGGCCGCCATGCAGGATGAGGAACTGCTCGCAGTCAACGAAGCGCTCGACCGTTTTGCCGCCGTGGACCCGCAGAAAGCTGAACTGGTGAAGCTCCGTTACTTTGCGGGCATGACCATCGACGAAGCCGCGAAGGTGCTCGGAATTTCGGATACCACTGCCAAGCGGCAATGGGCCTTCGCCCGGGCGTGGCTGCACCGGGAAATCGCCGGCCAGCAGCACGACGGCAAGACCTCCCCGCCCGAAAACCCCGACTGACTCAACGCCACCAATTTGCCTCGGCGGCGAGCTTGTCGAGCAGGCGGCTGTCCGCGGCGGGAAACGCGTAGCTGCCGAGTTGGCTCTTGCCGATCCAGGCGAAGTCCTTCACGCCAATGGAACGCGGTTCATTCCGCTGCCACAGGCAACGGAAGAAGCGGAGGTGAACGGACTTCTCCGGATACTCGTGCGTGATGGTTTCCGCGAGTTCCTTGACCTCGACCTCTATCGCCAGTTCCTCGCGCAACTCGCGCCGCAGGCAGTCCTCGAACGACTCGCCCTCGTGACGCTTGCCGCCAGGGAACTCCCAAAGTCCGCCGAGATGCGCGTCGGGCAGGCGCTGCGTGATGAGCAAAAGCCCGTTGCGAAAAACCAGGCCGGCGGCGACTTCGATGAGATTGCGCGGCGCGTTCTCCGCGTTTTGAGCCGGCTCCTTCAGGCCGCCGCGGAGATCGAGATCATCGGCCATGATCGGCTCCGGTCAGCGGCCGATGCTCTTGTAGATGAAACCGAGCGACTCCATCTCGCGCGGGTCAAAAAGATTGCGGCCGTCGAACATGATGGGATGCGTGAGGCCCTTGCGCGCGCGCTCGAGGTCGAGCTTCTTGAACTCCGGCCACTCGGTCGCGATCACCAGCGCGTCGCAACCGTCCGCCACCGCATTCATGTCATCGACATAGGTCACGTCCTTCAGCACGGCCTTGGCCTTTTCCATCGCCTTGGGGTCGTGCACGCGCAGGATCGCGCCTTCCTTTTGCAGGCGATGGCACAACTCGATCGCCGGGGACATGCGGATGTCATCGGTGTTCTGTTTGAAGGCCAGGCCCAGCACGCCGATGCGCTTTTGCTTCAGCACCCAGAGCGTGTCGGAAATCTTCTTCAGAAACCGATCCATCTGCGCCGCGTTGATATGCTGCACCTGCTTCAGCAGCTCGAAATTATAGCCGAGCTGCTCGGAAATTTTGATGAACGCGCTCAGGTCCTTGGGAAAGCAACTGCCGCCGAAACCCAGCGACGCGTCCAGGAACCGCCGCCCGATGCGCGCGTCCATCCCCATGCCGTTGGCGACCTCCTGCACGTTCGCGCCAGTCGCCTCGCAGATCACCGAGACGGCGTTGATGTAGGAAATCTTCAGCGCGAGAAACGAGTTCGCCGCGTGCTTGATCAACTCCGCCGAGTTGATGTCCGTGACAATGATCGGCGCGTTGAACGGCTTGTAAATGTCCTTCATCGCCTGCACCGGCCGCTGCGACTTCACGCCGATCACGACCCGGTCCGGATGCATCAGGTCCTCCACCGCGAACCCCTCGCGCAGGAACTCCGGATTGCTCGCGACATCGAAATCCACCCGCGCCTTGCAATAGCGCTTGATCGTCTCCCCCACCTTGTCCCCGGTTTTCACCGGCACCGTGCTCTTGTCCACGATGATCTTGTAACTCGTCATCGCCGCCGCGATCTCGCGCGCCACACCTTCGATGAAACTCAAATCCACCGCGCCGTCCGCCAAAGGCGGCGTCGGCACCGCGATGAAAATCACATCCGACTGTTCCACGCCCTCCTTCGTCGACGAGGTGAAACTCAGCCGTCCGGCGGCGACGTTTTTCTTGACCAGTTCATCCAGGCCCGGCTCGTAAATCGGCATTCCACCGGCGCGAAGCAGCTTGATCTTGTCTTCGTCCCGGTCCACGCAAACGACGTGATGCCCCACTTCCGCGAAACAGGTCCCCGTGACCAGTCCCACATAGCCGGTGCCAATGATGCTTAATCTCATGCTGTAAATTATGCTACGCGGCTTCCTTGATCAGGAATCGCCCGTAAATCACACCCGCCAGCGCGCCGCCCAGCATCGGCCCTATCCAGTAAACCGCGTGGTTGTTCCAATGCCCCGACGCCAGCGCCGGTCCGAAGGTGCGCGCCGGATTCATCGCCGCGCCCGTCAATGGTCCGCCGAACAAAATGTCGAGCGCCACCGTCAGGCCGATTGCCAATCCGCCGATCTTCGGCGCCCGCACATCCACCGCGGACCCATAGACCACGAACACCAGGAAGAACGTCAGCACCAATTCGATCAAGATGCCGGTTCCCGTGCCGATCTTCGGCGCCAAATCCGGCGTGCCCGCAGCCACAATGCTCGTGCCTTCGCTGCCGAACAACGCGACCAGCAGGAACCCTGCCGCGCTCCCCCCGGCCAGTTGCGCAATCCAATAGGCCACCGCCTCGCCCGGCTTGATCTTGCCGCCGACAAGTATCCCCAGGGTGACCGCCGGGTTCAAATGCCCGCCGGAAATGCCTCCTGTTGCGGACACCATCACCGCGATTGTCAAACCATGAGCCAGCGCAATGCCCAACAACCCGACACCCGATCCGGCAAGGCTGTTGTTGTAAATGGCCCCCACGCCAATGAAAATCAGCGCGAAGGTGCCGATGAACTCAGCCACACATTGCTTCAGCAGGTTGTTATTCATCCCTGGAACCCGTTATTTGTTGGTGATGGTCGCGCCAGGTGCGGCGGAAGGTTTCGGAGCAGGCATTCCCATCGGTGCGGAGCCGGCGGGCTTGAGCGGCACAGCCATGGGACTGCCCGGCGCAGTCATCGCGCCAGGTGCTGCCGGCGGCGGAGTCGGGCGCAGATTCGGATACTTCGAAAGCAACTCCTGCTCCTGAATGCCCGCTTCCGCCGTCCAGGTATCGTTCCGTCCCCCCTGTCTCAATTCCTCATAAAGCCGCAGTGCCTGGTCCGGTTTGCCCATCGCAATGTCGAGGCGCGCCAAGGCCGACTTCGCCTGCGGGATCAACGCATCGCTCGGACGGCGGTCCGCAAAATCCTTGTACTTCGCCGCCGCATCCGCCGTCTTTCCCTGCGCCTCCAGGCTGGCGGCAACGCCCAGTTCCGCCTGCGCCGTCAAGGTCGAGTCCGGGTACTGCTGGATGAAACGCTCGAATTGCGATTGTGCCTCCTGGAATTTGCCTGCGTCGAAAAGGTCTCCCGCGGCAAGCAGGCGCGCCCTCGCCCCGGCGCTCGTCCCCTGGTAATCATCCGCCACCTTCAGGTAGGCCTCGGGCGGGATTGTCGACGCGCTCGCCGCCACGCCCCCCGGCGGCTTGATCATCGCCAGCGCCTCGTTGGCGTCGGCTTCCTTGCGGTCAACGTTCCAAAAATAAAGTGCCACAGCCAGCCCTACCACCACGATCGCGCCGACGATCATGATCAACCGTTTCCGATTGGCATGCGCCCAGGCGATCCAGTCATAAATATCTGCCGACTGCGTTGTTGCTTGTGAATCCATAGTCAGGGGGTGAAATCTTCCGGCCAACCCGCAAAAACGCAAGCCCGAAATAAGCCCTTTTTCGATAATCTTGCCCTGCCCTCCCGAACCTCGCGCCAGCGCCTCGGACGACCGGTCCAAAAGGGATCAGCAAAGGGGTCAGTCCTATAATTACAAAGGGGTCAGTCCTATAATTATGACATTTCTGCCCTTTGAGAACTTCTCTTACCGTCGCCGAATATCACTCCCTAACGGAAAATGCATGATCTCCCCTTCGTATCCCCTTCGCGTCAATTCGCGGAATTCGCGCCACCTTTCCGACTCAGGCCTTTGTTTTCTTCGTTCCCTTCGTGTTAAACTCCGTTCCTTTCCATCTGCGTTAAATCTCCGTTTATCTGCGGTAAACGTTCCCGTCCCCCGCCCTTCAACCACACCGCAGCGTAATATGCACCACCTCCGCGGGCGCATTCACCCGGATCGGCGGAATGCTGCTCCAATTCCCGACGCCGTTCGCCACAATCATCTGGCTGCCGTGCTTGTTGTATAGCCCCGACCAATAACGAAACACCGCCGGCCCCACGCCATGCTTGTTGTCCAGCATCCAGAACCCTCCGTGCGTGTGGCCCGAAAGCGTGAGCGGCAATCCCGCCTTCGCCGCGGCATCCAGCGCATGCGGATGATGCGCCAGCAAAATCGGAAACGCATCCGGCTGCCGCTCTCGCAAAACCGCGCGCAACTGTTGCCTCATGAGCCAATCGCGCTGTGGCCCGCCGCCGTCGAGCCATTTCAAACCGAGGAACTGCACCGGATACCCGCGCGCCTGCACCACCGCTGTTTCATCGCACAGCAATTGCAGCCCCGCCGCCTTGACGCGCCGGCGGAATTCATCGCCATCGTCGAAAGTATCGTGATTGCCTTCCACCATCCACAGCCCGTAACGACTGTTCATCGCCTTGAGCAGGCCGATTCCCTCCTGGAGATCGGACAACTCGTAATTAATCAGGTCGCCGGTCATCACGATTAGATCAGGTTGGAGCGCATTGGTATCGCTGACCATCTGCTTCAGCACGCGGCTCGTGGTGAGCCCGCCCAGGTGAACATCCGTCACGTGCGCGATGGTGAGTCCGTCCAGCGCGCGCGGCAGCGTGGGAATCGACACCGTGAAACGCCGCACTCGCAACCGTTGCAATTGCGCCAGGGCAATTCCGGTCACGCCAATATTGAACAGCGGCGGAGCCACGGCCGTGCAGGCGCCCAAAAACTGCCGGCGCGACAATGCCCGCGACTCATTCGACTGCCCGGCTACGCTCGCTTCACGCCCTTTCGTCAAATTCCTTTTGCTCGCAATTTTCCGCCGACCCCACGCAATTCCCATCGGCGTCGCGGCCACCAGCACAAAGGCAATCGCGAAAAAATGCCAGACCACCACTGGCACAATTACAACTTGCGGCAGGCGAACCGGCCAATCCCATCCACGCATCAGCGAAAATTCCGCAACCGCCTGCCCCGCGAGAAAGATCGTCAGCACACCCCACCAGATGCGATTTTTCAGCAGGCGCAATGCGGCCAGGCACCAGATCGTGTCAAACGCAATCCCGGCCAACCCCAGCGTCCTGTGGAACCAAAACCAACTCACTGCGGGAGCTTATGCACCCAGCGTTCGGAGGGCAAGGTGCGCCGTCGGATAATCCCAATTTTATGGGGTGCAAACCCCATTTGGGAGCACCTGCAATTCGGGTAGAAATTATCTCGCACCCTAAATTTTTCCCGGCAACCAAGGATGCCGGGTTTTTATTTTTCCGGCGCGGCGCCTGGCCCCAAAGCTTAAGATTTCGGACAGCGAACACCCAAATCCGGACCGCCCCCGCCCGCCAAGTCCAAACACCCTGCTGCCAGCCTGCAAGGCGTTAACCTGAAAGCCCTTCTGCCAAGCAGGTTTGGCGCGGAAATGGGATGCGCTAATAGTCTTGACCTTGTGGCGGAGGGGCTCTTATTTTGGCCACTCGATAGGCATGAATTCATGTTAGCGCAATTTAAAAGCCTGTTTTCCAACGACATTGGAATAGATCTGGGGACCGCAAACTCCCTTGTTTACGTGCGTGATCGCGGGATTGTGTTGAGGGAGCCGTCGGTTGTCGCCATTCAGGCGGGAACCACCAACGTTCTGGCTGTAGGCGAGGAAGCCAAGCGGATGTTGGGCAGAACCCCGGGCAACATTGTGGCCATCCGGCCCATGAAAGACGGCGTCATTGCCGACTTCGAGATCACCGAAGCGATGCTGCGCCATTTCATCCAAAAAGTACATCATCGGAAGCTCATCGCTCCGAGAGTCGTTGTGGCGGTCCCTTCCGGGATCACCGAGGTTGAGAAACGGGCGGTAAAGGACTCGGCTACGCATGCCGGGGCCCGGGAAGTCTATCTGATCGAACAACCCATGGCCTCGGCCATCGGCGTTGGCCTGCCGGTCCATGAACCGGCCGGCAATATGATCGTGGACATCGGCGGGGGTACTTGCGAAATCGCAATCATCTCCCTGGCCGGAATCGTCTTCAGCCGCAGCCTGAGGGTTGGGGGGGACGAATTTGATGAAACAATTGTGGCGCACATGAAGCGGGCCTACAACTTGATGATAGGCGAACGCACCGCGGAAGAGATCAAGATCCGCATCGGATCCGCTTTTCCGCTGGAGCAGGAATTGACCATGGAAGTAAAGGGGCGCGATCTGAGCGCTGGTTTGCCCAAGACGCTGACCATCCGTTCGGAAGAAATTCGCGAAGCCCTGCAGGAGCCGCTTTCAAGTATCTTGGAGTCCATACGCATCACCCTTGAACGTTGCCCGCCCGAATTGTCCTCCGACCTGGTGGACCGCGGGCTGGTCATGGCCGGAGGTGGCGCGTTGTTGCGTGGCATCGACCGTCTCGTGGCGGAGGAGACCGGCTTGCCGGTCCACATCGCCGACGATCCCCTCAGCGCAGTCGCCGAGGGCACCGGCCGCGTGCTGCAGGAACTCCAGTTTCTTAAGCAAGTATCCGCCAATTCCAAGGTTTGAAGCCGAGCGTTCGCCCGGAGATCTGCCGGGTGAAGCATGTTTAGAAAGCCGCATTACATAGCCTTGGCGCTGGTGGGTTTGCTGACGTTGATCGTCCTCAATCTTCCCTCGCACACCGCGGCCCGGCTCAAACTCGCCGTCGGCAGCCTCTTCCTCCCGCTCTTCGGCCTTTCCCGCGCCTCACATCAACTCGCCGGAAAAGCCGGCGACGCACTCCTCCCCCGCTCCGAACTGGTGCGCCAGCTGGACGAGCTGCGCCGCGCCAACCAGGAACTGCAATTCCGCGCCATGCAGGCCGACACCATCTCCCGCGAAAACGACCGGCTGCACGACATGGTGGGCTGGCAACGCACGCATCCCTGGAAATTGAAGCTCGCCAATGTCGTCGCCCGCGACCCCGCCAACTGGTGGCAGACCGTGCAGATCGATCTCGGCAGCCGCGATGGCATCCAGGTGGACATGGCCGTCCTCACCACCAACGGCCTCGTGGGCCGCGTATCGGGGGTGAGTCTCACCCATTCCCAGGTCGCGCTGATCGGCGATCCAAGCTGCAAAGTGTCCGCCATGATCGAGAAGACCCGCGAAACGGGCGTCATCATCGGCACCGCCAGTCCCCTGGACAATTCGCTGGTGAAGATGAGTTATCTCTCGAGCAACACCAGCCTGCGGCCCGGCGAACGCGTCATTACCAGCGGAATGGGCGGCATCTTCAAGGAAGGCATTCCCATCGGCGAGATCGCCGAGGATTCGCGTCCCGTGGATTTCGGGCTCATGAGCGAGGCCCGCGTCAAACTGGCGGCCAACCTGGGCGCGCTGGAGGAAGTGTGGGTACTGTTGCCATGAACTGGTTGAACCCAGCCCTCATCCTGCTCACGGCCTTCCTGGCGGTGTTCCTGGAGGCCTGCTTCGGCGCGCCGCGCTATTTGCTGGGCGCACAAATCGACCTGCTCCCCGCGCTGGTGGTGTATACGAGTTTGACTTCGAATTTCGGGATGGTCACCGCTGTGGCCGTGCTCGGCGGGCTCTGGTTCGATGCTCTGTCAGCCAATCCGCTGGGCGTGAGCATCATCCCCCTGTTCCTGCCGGGCCTGTTGATTTATGCCCGCCGCGGGTTGATTTTAAGGGAACAAACCTACGCGCAATTCGTGCTCGGTTTGGGAGCCAGCGCCGTGACGCCTTTGCTGACCCTCCTGCTGTTGTTGAGCACCCGGCAAACACCGGCGCTCGGCTGGGGCTCGCTCTGGCAATGGATGGTGATGAGCGCCGGAGGCGGCGTGCTCACTCCGGCCCTCTTCCGGCTCTTCGACGGACTGGAAAACGCCCTGAACTACCGGCCGGTCACGGAAACCAGCTTCCGTACCGACCGCGAAATCCGGCGGGGGCGCTCGTAGTTATGCTGATCTTTGACCAGCTCAAAAAGGACGACCCGCAACTGCGGTTTCTCGCGGTCGCGGTGGTGGCCGGCATTATCATCCTGCTGGCGGGCCTCTGGTGGGTGCAGGTGGTCTCCTCGCACTATTACCAGGAAAAGCTGGAAATCCAATCGGTGCGCACGGTCCGCATTCCCGCCGTGCGCGGACAAATCGTTGACCGCGACGGCCGCCCGATTGCCGACAATCGCCCCTGCTACAATATCGATTTGTATCTCGAGGACCTGAGCAAGAATTTCCAGGGCGCCTACGCCTATGTGCTCACCAACGCCCAAAGCCGGCTCGCCCAGCAAATGGCCGCACAGGAAAAAATCCTCCATCGCAAGCTTACCAAGATCGAAAAGAAACAATACACGCTCCCGCTCGCCTGGCGTCAGGCCGCGCAGGAACAGACCCGCTACTGGGTGAGCAGCAATATCGTCGCCGACCTCGCGTCCCGTCTGCAGGTAGCGATTCCGCTCGATGAAAAGGAGTTCGAGCGCCGCTACGGCAAGGCGCGCGCGCTCCCGCTCCCCATTCTCGCGAATGCCAATTCCGAGCAGATAGCCCGGTTCGAAGAACAATCCATCCACACGCCCGGCCTCGAACTGGACGTCGCCTCGGTCCGCTATTACCCCGAAGGCACCGTCGGTGCGCACCTCCTCGGATATCTCGGACACAGCGATGACTCCAGCGAAGGCGAGGAACCCGATTACAACTACCGCCTCACCGATTACAAGGGCCGCACCGGGATCGAAGGACTGTACGACACGGAATTGCGCGGCATCGGCGGTGGAAAATCGGTTGTCGTCAATAACCTCGGCTATCGCCAGGGCGAAACCATCTGGTCACCCGCGGAACCCGGCCACAACGTGGTGCTGACGATCGATCTCGATATCCAGAAGGCTGCCGAGACCGCGCTGCAACAGGCCATGGCCAACGTGAAGGGCGCGGTCGTCGTCATGGACGCGCAAAACGGCGACGTGCTCGCGATGGCTTCGGCGCCGACCTACGATCCGAGCTTCTTCCTCGAACGCCATTCCGCCGAGGAATGGAACTGGCTTACCGACACCAACACGCGCGCGCAGATCAATCGCGCCATGCAGGAGAATTATGCTCCGGGCTCGATCTTTAAGATCGTCGTCGGCATGGCGGCATTGGAGCAGGGCGTGCTTGATCCGCACGAGATTTTCCACAGCTTGGGGAATTTCCCGATGCGCGGCCTGCGGAATCCGATTGGTGACACCGCCGGCCCGGGGGATTTCGATTTCGACCGCGCGCTTGCAAAGTCGTCGAATCCTTATTTCATCACGCAGGGCCTGAAGCCGGGTGTCCTTCCCAAAATCATTGCGCTGGGCGGGAAATTGCACCTGGGCGAACGTACCGGCTTGATGCCGGGGCAGGAAGCCCGCGGACATTTGCCTACCCTTGAGGACATCGCCGCACGGGATTGGTATCCAGTGGAGACAGCTTACCTCAGCATCGGCCAGGGCCGCATCGCGGTGACCCCACTTCAAATCGCCGTGATGATCGCAGCCGTGGCGAACGGTGGCACCGTGTATTACCCGCGATTGGTTTCGCGCATTGAACCCTACGGCGGCGGCGAACCCACCCAAACCTTCGAAACCGGCCGGGTGCGGGACCATCTTGGGGTCAGCGCGCGAACGCTCAACCTTTTGCATAAGGCGATGATCACCGATGTCCAAACTCCCGAAGGCACCGGTCACGCCGCCGCGGTTCCCGGCTGGAACATTGCCGGAAAGACGGGCACCGCCGAAGTCGAGCGCAATGGTCAGAAGGTAAAAAGCTTGAAGAACACCTGGTTCGCCTCTTTCGCCCCGGCGGAAAACCCCCGTTACGTGGTCGTCGCCACGGTGGAAGGCGGCATCTCGGGCGGCGTGACCTGCGCGCCCATCGCGCACAAGGTCTATCTGGAAATCCAGCAACGCGAGGAAGAACGAACCCGCAAACCGCCGCCCAAATTCCAGACTCTTGCGGAGATCAAATGATGTTCAGCACCGCATCCACATCCAGCGACCGCCAGTCCGGCATCGACATGCTGCAACTCGCAGCCGTTGCGCTATTGATGGTGCTGAGCGTCATGTTTGTGTTCAGCGCCACCACCTCCGGCGAAAGCGTGACGGCCGTCGTCTGGTACAAGCAAAGTTGTTTCCGCCAGTTCGTCTGGTTCGCCATCGGGGCGGGCGCCGCCATCGGCATCTGCATGGTGGATTATCACACGCTTGCGCGCTGGGCTTTCGTTGCCTACTGGCTGGCCATCATTTCGCTCGTGGGCGTCCTGTTCGTCGGCTCGATGCGCTACGGCGCGCGACGCTGGATCAATCTCGGCCCCTTCCAATTCCAGCCCTCCGAGTTCGCCAAGCTGGCTTTCATCCTCGCCCAGGCACATTTCCTGAGCCGGCCCGTGGACGAATTGCGCCAGCCCGCCATCTTCTGGCGCGCGATCGGTCTCATGGTCCTCCCCTTCCTGCTCATCATGAAGGAGCCCGACCTCGGCTCCGCCCTCGTGCTGCTGCCCACTGGTCTGGCGATGCTGTTCGTCGCCGGCACACCGCGCCAATATCTCGTGCAACTCCTTTCCCTGGGTGGAATTCTGGCCGTGCTCTTCGTGGCGGACGTGCTCTTCGCCCCGCCCTGGCTGCGGGTCATCAAGATGCAGGAATACCAGAAGCGCCGGTTGATGGTCTATTTCGGTCGCGATTACGCGAACGCCGCCGGCACGGGCGTCTCGGATGCCGATCGCGCCAGACTGCGCGAGGAGGAATTCAATGATTCCCACAACGTGCGCCAGGCGCTGATTGCCGTCGGCTCCGGCGGCTTCACCGGGAAGGGCTGGCGCCACGGACAGCAAAATGCGCTCGGCTTCCTGCCCCAGGCGGGCAAGCACAATGATTTTATCTTCTCCGTGATTGCGGAGGAGTTGGGATTTGTCGGTAGCGTGACAGTACTCACGCTTTATTCCGTGGTTCTGTTCACTGGAATCAGAATCGCGGGCCAGGCGCGCGATCGCCTGGGCAAACTGCTGGCTGTCGGGGTCGTTACGCTCCTCTTCAGCCACGTCTTCATCAACATCGGAATGAACATTCGTATCATGCCTGTAACGGGCGTGCCACTGCCGCTTCTCAGCTATGGCGGATCCTCAGTGCTCGGCTCGTTGATCGCGATCGGCATGCTGCAAAACGTCCACATTTATCGAAAGGCCTATTAGGTTATGAGTGAAAGAAGTTTTTCGAGGCGCCGCCGGGGCGGCATGCGTTTCCGCCCCAGCAGCGGCCTCAATCCAAATCCGCACCGTCCCGACCGCGATGCGACCGAGGCGCGCGCTGAAGCCGTTGGCGGTACCGCGCAGCCCGATAAGGTTTATGACAAGGGCCGGCACGCTCAGGAAATCGAGCGCGCGGAAAACATCGCCGCCGGCCTTCCCCCCGAAGGCGCCCCAAGCACCGCCTCATCGGAACAATCCGCAAATCCGGAGCCCGGCGATTTCCGCGAGCCCAACCTCGAAACCCCCGCCGAGGTGCACGAGGAAAAGCCTTTTGAACCGGTTCCCGTTCGTGAGCGCCCCCAGGGCATTGTCGATGCCATTCGCGTGGCGGCTTCGTCCGTCCTGAAAAAGGTCCAGCGCCTCATCAAGCCGGTCAAACGGACACACAAGGAAGTCATCATCAACGCCGAATCGCTCGAAACCCGCGTCGGCGTGCTGGAAGAAGGCAAACTCGAGGAGTTCACCATCGAACGCACCACCGAGGAGCGCCTGGTGGGCAGCATATTCAAGGGCAAGGTCCGCAATCTCGAGGACGGTCTCAAGGCCGCCTTCGTGGACATCGGTTTTGAGAAGAACGCGTTCCTCCATTACTGGGACATCGTTCCCAGCAACTTTGACAGCGGCGTCGAACTCGTCGAACGCGAAACCCGCAAACGCGACAAGCCGCGCATCACGCAGAAGGACATCCCGCGTCTCTATCCGCCGGGCAGCGACATCATCGTGCAGGTGACCAAGGGTCCCATCGGCACCAAGGGTCCGCGCGTCACCACCAACGTGGTCCTTCCGGGCCGTTACCTCGTGCTGCTGCCCAACTCCGACCAGAGCGGCATCTCGCGCAAGATCGAGAATCCGCAGGAACGTCAACGTCTCAAACAGATTCTCCGCAGCCTCACCATTCCCGACGGCATGGGCGTGATCATGCGCACCGTCGGCGAAGGCCAGCAGGTCCGCTACTTCGTGCGCGACCTCGCGTTGCTGCTCGAGGAATGGAAGCAGATTCAGGACCGCATCAAGTCCCAACCCTCGGCCACCTGCGTCTTCCAGGAACCCGATCTCATCGAGCGCACGGTGCGCGACTTTCTCACCGAGGACGTCGAACGCATCGTCGTGGACAACCAGAGAGCCCACGACCGCATGCGCGACATGATCTCGAGAATTTCGAAGGCGTCCGCGAGCAAGGTAAAGCTTTACGCCGATTCGCAGCCGATCTTCGATCGCTTCAACATCAGCCGCCAGTTGGAGAACGCCTTCTCCCGCACCGTCCACCTGAAGAGCGGCGGCTACATCGTCGTCGACGAAACCGAGGCGCTCGTCGCCATCGACGTCAACACCGGCCGCCACAAGGGCGGTCGCGATCAGGAGACCGCCATTCTCAAGGTCAATCAGGAGGCCGCCGACGAAATCTGCCGGCAGCTTCGCCTCCGCAACATGGGCGGCCTCATCGTGCTCGACTTCATCGACATGAAGCACCCGCGCGATCGCCAGAACATCTATCAGCGCGTGAAGGAAGGCCTGCGCCGCGACAAGGCCAAGACCCACATCCTGCCGATCTCACAACTCGGCCTCATGGAGATGACGCGCCAGCGGCATTCTGAGAGCGTCCACGCCGCCGTCTATGACGAATGCCCGTATTGCAAGGGCCGCGGCAAGGTTAAGAGCACCCTTACCATGAGCGTCGAAATTCAGCGCAAGCTCGGCGAGATCCTCAAAAAACGCACGCGCGACGAGTCCGACTTCCAATTACGCATCGTCGTCCACCCGACGGTGCTCGACCGCCTCCGCAACGAGGACGAAAAATACCTCATCGAGATGGAGAAGCGTTACTTTGGAAAACTCTCCTTCCGGGCCGACCCGGCGTTGCACGCGGAATCGTTCCGCATCGTCAATGTCGCCACCAACGAGGAAATGGCCAGCGGCGGCTGAGACTCTTAAACTTCATCCAGCGCTCCGCGTTCATTCGCGGGGCGCTTTTTTATTTCGCCGGCTCCGGCTCAACCTTCTTCACCACAACCAGCCATGCGGTTTGATTGTCCGCGTTGCCCGAGAGAATCAACGGCCAGTCGCTCGCGATGCGGTCGGTGTGCGTGGCCACCAGCTTGTCCTGCCCGTAAAGCTTCACCTGCACCCGGTCGTTTCCGAGATTCTTCACATCCAACCGGCATCGCTTGCTCATTTGCGCCTCGCCCGTTCCCGCCAGCGGCACCGTCAGCACCTGCCTGTTCACCTCGAAATAATTCGTCCAGCGATACGGCGACAGTTTCAGTTTCGCCTCCAGGTCCGCGTCAATCGGCTTGTGTTTCGGGTCCGGCGACCGCGGGTCGTTCGTCGCCCACACGAGCTGCACCTGCACCATGAGCGATTCCGCCGCGCGCACCGATCCGGCGAGCACAAGCATCGTCATCAACGCAATGGCCACCGATGATGGGATGGAGAGGTTTCGCTTCATTGGGGGTTCATGCTAGCGGCCTGTTTTGACCCCGTAAACTGGGAATTGCCCGCACGATCGTAAAACCACACGACCGTCATCTTGTTCTGCTGGTCGCGGAACGTGTATGCGCCCATGTCCTCCCGCGCCATTTCTGTCTCACCCGGTTCCGCCTCCGCCGCTCCCGGCCGAAAGAAGAGAATCCCCATCACCAGCGCCAGCACCGCCAGCCCGCTCAAGGGCACAAACTGCCGCCGCAACCATGCCCCCCACCCCGCGTTCTCCCGCGCCCGCTCCGCCCGCTGTTCCTGCCGCTGGATTTCCCGCTCGATCTTCGACCAGAAAAACTCCCGCGACTCCGGCAGCTTCAAACCCGCCTCGTGCCCCTTCAGCGCCGCCTCCGTGTTCTGCAACTCCGCCAGCAGCAGACGCGCTTCCGCGTCGCGCTCCAGCAATGCCTTCACCTGCGTCGCCTCGGACTCCGGCAACTCGCCGTCCAGGTACGCCTGCAACTTCAACTGCGCCTCGTGATCGATCATTTCAACTCTTCTTTCTTGTCCGCCAGCAGCGCCGCCATCCGACGCCGGGCGTAAAATAGCCGCGACATCACGGTCCCGATCGAGCATCCCACCGTGCGCGCAATTTCTTTGTATTCCATCTCTTCAAATTCGTGCAGCACAAGCACCGTTCGATGCTCGTGCGTCAACTGTCCCAGCGCCTCATCGATCTTCTTTCTCAGTTCCGCCCGTTCCAGCCGCTCCGTCGGGTTCACCGTCACCGCCGGCATCTGCCGTTCCACACCGCCCGACTCCTCAGTCATCTCTTCGAGTGACTCCGTCCGCTGCCGCTTCCGCTTTCGCAACTGGTCCAGGCACAGGTTGATCGTGATCCGCGTCATCCACGTGGCGAAACTCGATTCGCCATGGAACTGGCCCAGCCGCTGCCAGCCCTTCACCCAGGCTTCCTGCGAAACATCGACCGCCTCGTCCTCGTTCCGCATCATGCTGAACGCGCGCGCATAGATCTTGTCTCTATGCCGGGCCACCAACTCCTCGAAGGCGTCGAGTTGGCCATTTTTGGCCGCCTCGACCAGCTCCTCGTCGTTGGTCGACGATTGGTCTTTGTCAGTCTTCATCTGTTCGACGGATGGCGCCCCGCGCCTATTCAACCCGTCTACAACCTGCCCTTGGTGCTTGGTACCTGGCCCGAAATCCTCGGATCCCGTTGACACGCAATATCTACCGCCTTGGCAAAAGCCTTGAACAACGCCTCAACAATATGGTGGGGCTCATCCCCATAAAGCAGTTCCAAATGCAGGTTGCAGCGCGCTTCGTTGGCAAATCCCTGGAAAAACTCCCGCGCCAGCCCGAACCGGAATGCGCTCGACATGTCCTGTTGCTTCTCCGCCGCCGTCATCCGCTTGTGGGCGTACGCGTCCAACCCGCGCCACACCAGGTACGGCCGCCCGCTGAAATCAATCACACACCGCGCCAGGCACTCGTCCATCGGCACGTGCGCCTCGCCGGTAAACGGATTCCGCGGATCGAACCCCGTCCCGTAGCGCCGGATGCCCCGCTTGTCCCCCAGCGCCTGGGCAAAGGCTTGTCCCAGCGCGATCCCGCAATCCTCCACCGTATGATGCGCATCCACCTCCAGATCCCCCGCGCACTTCAATTCCAAATCAATCACCGCATGCTTCGCGAACAACGTCAGCATGTGATCGAAGAACGGTATTCCGGTCCGAATCGAAGACTTCCCGCTCCCGTCAATCTTCAACCGAACGCCGATTTGCGTTTCTTTCGTGGCCCGATTCACCTGTGCGCGCCTGATCTGCATGGCCGATTCTTAACCCAACCCCAGCGGGAAAACAAACGCCAATTCCAATCCCTGCCTTGGGTGGCGGAGCCATTTGGCCATCAACTCCGAAGGAGTTGAATCAATCCCCGCCCATACCGCGTGCCAGACTGGAACCCTCAGTCCTCAAAAGATTTCCTTATCCATTGACTCTGCAACTTTCTGATACATAATTGATTTTGGATTGCGTAAACAGGGGAAACAGAGGCGTGACATGGAAAAGGACCCGTTAAGTATCCTGAACCCTTGGTCTGTACATCGTAAGGGACGGGTCTTGCTGCGCGCCATCCTGCTGGGAATCCTCGTCGCCGCGCTCGTCGGCGGCCTCCTCTACCTCATGAACCAGTCCCACCACTTCTGATAAAAACCGTGGCAGGGACATCGCGCCGCGTTCAGCGGCGCAACGGTTGGATTATCCGCACGCCTGAAACTCCGCTGAATTTCCGCGCCGCTCGACGCCGTTCCTCACCCCCACTTAAGCCTCCAATAATAAACTTGCAAACCCCCGCCAACATTAAACAATCCCGAAATCAGCCACGCGGGGTCGTGGCCGAAAAATCTAATACGTAAACTCAGATCAATCGCAGGTTCGGCGACGGGGAACTAAACTTGGAGAAAGACAAAATGCAAATGCAACATCGGTGGGCAGTGTGTCTGGGCATCGCGCTGATCGGCGCGTCGGGGACTGAAAAAATCGAGGCGCAGGTGACGGACATGAATGCCGGCACAACCGGCGGCCCCTGGTACGTGCGAGCCACAGTCGGTCCTTCATTCATGGAGAATACGCGGATGAGCCTGGATTTTTCCCAACCAGATGCGCAAGTGCGATTCACACCGGGCGGACGACTGGATGTTTCGGGCGGCTACCAGGTCTGCCGCTACTTCAACGTCGAGGGCGCCACCGGCGTCATCTACAACCGTATCGATTCCATTGCCGGTTCGTTCGACACGGACGCCGGGCTGGCCCAAATCCCAATTACCGTGCGCGCAGTATTCCTTTGGCCCAATACCACTCGCCTCGTGCCATTCGCTGGCGGAGGCTGTGGCGCCGTTGTGGACGCGCTCGACATCAACCACGCAACCATCCAGGGCGTGTCACTGCATGGCAATGATAGTGCAACAGCGTTCGCGTACGAAGCATTCGGCGGCGTCCGCTGCCACGTCAACCAGAGCATCGATGTGTCGCTCGCCTATGAGTATCTCGGCAGCACCCAGCCCGAATGGGACGTCAACGGCGTATTCCCCGGCACTCTGGTTCTGAGACAACCCGCCACCCATTCCGTCATGGCGGGCGTGACCATTCGTTTTTAAACAACGGCTCGCCGGTTTTTGATCGGCTTGGAATGTTCTACGTCCCGACAGCCATCTTCGCCACCTTGTAAACGTATTGCATCAAATCCGCCGCCGTTCCCCATTTGCTCAAATTCTTGGGCGTATACGTTTTGTCCCAGTTCATCCGGTCGATCGGTTCCTGGTCCAGCGTCTGCCGGCAATTTCCGAAGGCAATTGGACGATAATACGCGAACGAAAACAGCCGATAAAAGAAGTTCAGCCCGCCTAGGAACTCGGCATACGAATCATGAATCTCGCCCTTGTAATCATTGGAATCCGCCGAAAACGTTTTCAACCGCAGCCCGCAACACTCGGCTTTCCCGCACATCCAGGCCAGGGGAATATTCGAAAGCCGGTCATCGGCATATCCTCCGCCCACATTTGAATGCGCCCCCACAAACCAGCGTTGCTCGATGTTCTGGCCGGCATCGGGAACCCCGGTCCACAGGGTTGGCGCAAATTGCCGCCGGTGTTCGTCGATTGCGACCGCATGAAACCCGTTTTTTACGATGGAACTGAGGCTCGTGTCGTGAAAGCCGTAGAGTTCCTTGTTGATGTCTTTCAACAATCCCAGGGGTATTCCGAGTTCGCCAACCGTGTCCCAGACGCCTATGAAATGAATATCCGTCGTGTAGGAATTGGCCTGACGAAATTGGACCACGTCCCGCTCATCGGGCGTCCTATCCTTCCTGCGATACAGGCCAAAAGCCTCGTCACATAGGTCCAGCCGATCTGAACGCAGGACCCCGCACTTTCTTATCATCCCGCCCAGGCTGCGGGCCGTATAGGCACCCCGGCTGAATCCAAAAAGGAAGATTCTGTCGCCCGGCTCGAAATGCTCCGCCAGCCTTTGGTAACCGAGTTTGATCCGGTCATCCAATCCCGCGCCGGCAACTCCCCCGCTCACGCAATCATACCATTGCGTTCCAACCCCGTTGAAATAAACCACCACCTGGTCAGGCTGGCTCGCGTCAATCAGCCGCTTGATCTTTACGACGTTGGTGTTTTCCGGGTTGTCCCTGGGATCATCCTCCGGCGCGTCAATCTGCAGAGGTTCGCCCGTGACTGGATTCAAAGGCTTGTTCCATGTCCCATCGAAGCAGAGTGCAATATTTTTTGCCATACCCAGGTCCTTTCCCCGCCTGCAACGCTGCCCGATCCTAAACCCATCAGATCACCATGCTCAAGACATTTGGGATTATTGAGTTTCGGCTCCCGCATCTCTCCACATTTCAAAATATCGGAAACAGTGGAAACCACCCCAAACTCCCGCCACTGAACCGAAGCGCGGCTGTGTTCAAAGAACCAGCCGCAGCAATGCCCGCCCACCTGACGCTCAGATTTCGAACAAACCTCTCGTTCATATTGGATGTTGGAACTTGGAATTTCTCTGGACCTTGGAGCTTGCACGCGATCAGGGCAGTTCCCCGTCCAGAGGGACTCCCACATAATCGCCAATCACATCCCGCGACAAACTTTTTATCTGCGATTACCCGCGATTATCTATTCCCTCATTTTTTAACCCGTTGCCAACCAGGCTATTCCCAAAAATCCTTGTCGCGTCTACCGCGCCTCTATCTCCATGCATATCTGCGACACCGCGCAAGCAATGCCGGCTGGGCGGGTCACTTCGTCCGCGCCGCCGAAACGCCCGCGGGTTCCGCAACCCCAAAAGGCTGGCCAACCCGCAAGCGTTTCAGCAGCCGTTTCCCCAACACGCCCGCCCTGAGCCTGCCGAGGGGCAACACGCAACAAGATTAAATTGTCAAAGAACATTCAGGAGGAAAAATGAGCTGGGCTATCGATCTGGCTGGGAGCGATCCCGGATCGTGCATCCTGGATCATGGATCAGCTCAGCGAAGCTGACTTCCTCCTGCGAACCGGCGCCGTAGTTAAATGGGCGCCCAGTCCCAACGCACCGTTATTCTGTCACACCTGACTAACCCCGTCAATACGTCACGAGGGCCGTCCCGGATTCTCAGTCTCAGTAGAGGCGTAAGTCTTCGTACGGCGCCACCCTATTCCCCCTTAACTTTGCCAAAGTTGATGCCCGACGCCGGCTCCGGAATTTGGCTGGACGTCCAAGCAAAAAGAAGTTGAACTCGCGACTTTTGATATACGTTTTTCGTTGCAACTCTGCGAACGATCTGGCTAAATGCATGCCCCCGGCGGGAAAGCCGCTCTTGGGTGCGTAGAGGTTGAAAATATCCAAACGGAATTCCTTATTGAGGCTGAAGCCCGTCTTGCGGGTGCCCTTTCCGCGAGCAGCGGAGCCAGTCTCCGCTGACGGGAGCGCTACTCCTCAGTGGCGACACACCATGGAGTTCAACCCGAACGAAACTGATCTGATTTTATGAAAAGCATTCTTTCATGTTGCGTTTTGCTCGCATCGCTGGTCTCGGCTCTCGGGCAGGGCGACGGAACAAATCTCTCCATCATTACCCAACCCCAAAGTCAAACGGTGCCGCTAGGCCTGAGTGTAACCTTCGGCGTGGTCGTGTCTGGCCCCGGCCCGTTCTATTATCAATGGCAACTTAACGGCACAAATCTTCCAGGCGATCCGGCCGCCGGCATCATCACTACGGTCGCAGGTAACGGTTCGACAACGTATTCAGGTGACGGCGGCCTTGCCATTGATGCAGGGCTCGGCGGTTTTCCGCCTCTTCCACCAACTGTGAGCGTGGATAAAATTGGCGAGCTTTTCATTGCGGACTCCCAATACAACCGCATTCGGCGGGTGGACACCAACGGCATCATTACAACTGTGGCTGGAAACGGCACCGCTGGATATTCCGGCGACGGCGGTCTGGCTATATTTGCAAGCCTAAACCGTCCTCGTGGCGTGGCGGTGGATGGCGCGGGCAATCTGTTCATCGCGGATTCCCTCAACCATTGTATTCGTAAAGTGGATGCCAATAGCATCATCACGACAATCGCGGGAAACGGCACGGGAGGATATTCTGGTGATGGCTTCCCTGCGACGAATGCGAACCTCAATAGTCCTCATGGCGTGGCACTGGACGGCGCAGGAAATTTGTTCATCGCGGATTATGGTAACCAACGGATCCGGAAGGTGGATACCAATGGCATCATCACGACGGTAGCGGGGAATGGTACCAGCGGGTATTCCGGCGACGGCGGCACGGCTACCAATGCTAACATTGCGAATCCTTATAGCGTGGCGGTGGACAGCTTTGGTAACTTGATGATTGCGGATTCTGCCAACCAGCGGATCCGGAAAGTCGACACCAACGATATCATCACGACAATCGCTGGGAACGGCACGAATGGGTATTCCGGTGACGGCGGCGCAGCCACCAACGCTTCCTTGGATTCCCCACAAAGTGTGGTAGTTGACGCCTTCAACAACGTAATCCTGGCGGATACACTCAACCAGCGAGTCCGACTTGTGAATGCCCAGGGCATCATTTCGACGCTGGCAGGCATCGGCACCGCGGGTTTCTCAGGCGACGGCGGCGCGGCCACGAATGCGAGCTTGTCGCGCCCTACTGGCGTAGCGGTGGACCAGCTTGATAACTTATTCATCGCAGACAGTTCCAACCATCGAATCCGTGAAGTTTCTTTGGCGACTGGATCTCCGATGTTAACGATTTCCGATGTCAACTCCGGCAACCTTGGTAATTATACAGTAGTAATCGGCAACCCGTTTCAAACAATAACGAGTTCCGTTGCAGTTCTGCAACTTGGTTCCCGCATCTTTGTTAACGGCCAGTTGGCAGCTGGAACAGTCGTGTCCGGCGTTTCGGCACAGGTTACCATGATGGGCATCTTCACAAATGGATTTCTCTTCTACACGTTGGATGGCACAACTCCTTCCTTTAGTTCCCCCCTTTACTCTGGGCCTATCACTCTCACGAATACGGCTACCGTCCAGGCCCTGAACTTGAGCGCGGACTTTTCGCAGAGCGTTTTCGCCACTCTGGTGACTGTGCAAATCGTTCCGGACTTTGCGTTAACAACCTCGGTGGTGGGAGGAGGAACAATCGGCGCCAGTCCTGCCGGCGGTCCTTACCCCAGCAACAGCGTGGTGGTGCTGACAGCAGCAGCCTCAGCCAATTGGGCATTCGACCACTGGACTGGCGATGTTTCAGGAACCCAAAACCCTCTGACCTTGACCATGAATGGGCCGCTTAGCATTCAGGCGGTGTTTGTACCAACGGCATACCCGCTCACGGTGAGCACTCCCGGCGGTGGCAGCGTGTACGTAAATGGCCAGACTATCTCCCCCGGTACTTACTACCCGATGGGCAGCCTCGTGACCGTGACAGCGTCAACCGATAGCGGCTGGAGTTTCCTCGGATGGCAGGGTGATGCCACTGGGACCAACAACCCGCTATCCGTAACCATGAATCAGACGGATAACGTCGAGGCGCTCTTTGGAACTTTGGTCGGTACCCAGGCCGTGGGTGGAGGCAGCATTTTATTGGGCCAATCCAATCCCGTCCCTTATGGAACCGTTGTCACATTATCGGCTGTGCCAAATTCCGGAAATTATTTCGTCACCTGGAGCGGGGCCGCCAGTGGGACGATCTCTCCGACGACAATTACGGTCACTAGCGCCACGCCAACAGCTGATGCCCTTTTCACCGCCCTGCCACCGGGCAAATGCAGTCTTAGCGCGGTGGTGAACGGAAGCGGCACGGTGAACATAAGCCCGCAACAGAGCTATTATAATCCTGGCGATATCGTGACCCTGAGCGCATCCACGTCTACCCCAGGTTTCGCGTTTTATGGCTGGAGCCAGGGCGCTTCTGGAGTCTCGAACCCGTTGACCGTAATCATAACGACCAACACGGTCGTCCAAGCGAACTTCGTAGGGCTTCCCTCTGCCACCATATCGCCGCAGAATCCGCTGGTGCTTGCTGGCAGTAACGTCGTCTTAACGGCAAACACTACCGGACTCCCGCCTTTCTCATATCAATGGGAAGATAGTCACGGAATTATCACGGGGGCAACCAACGCAAGTTTCACGATCAGCAATGCCCAGGCCACGAACAGCGACAATTATTCGGTTATTGTCTCCAATCCGCTTGGCTCGGTGACGAGCGTCGTGGCGACTGTGACCGTGGTTTTTCCGCCTTCGATCTCCGTCTCACCACAGCCAGAGACCGTACCAGCCGGATCAGCCGCAAGTTTCAGCGTTATCGCTTCCGGTACCGGGCCTTTGGACTACCAGTGGTGGAATAGCGCCGGATCCCTTCCGGGAGCCAGCAATGCCAGTTTGACCTTCACCCCTGCCGAAACTAACGATTGGGACAACTATTTCGTGGTGGTTTCAAATGCCTACGGGGTGGCGACCAGTTCGACGGCTGGCCTTGTGGTTTATGTGCCCGTCTCGATCATCAACCCGCCGGTGAGCGAGATTCTTCCGGCCAGGAGCACAGCAGTATTCAGCGTGACAGCGGCCGGCTATCCGGCTCCCTCGTATCAATGGAGGTTCAACGGCACCAATTTGCCGGGAGCAACTGCTTCGAGCCTGAGCATCACCAACGTTCAGTTGTCGAGCCTCGGCGATTACACGGTTCTCGTCGACAACGGATACAGCTCTGAATCCAGCATGGCCAATCTTAGCATGTCTCCCAGCATCACGAGGCCGTACGTCGGAGCAACGGCGATTTGGGGCCTCAGCGCCCAGCTTTCCGTCGGGGCCATTGGTACAGGTCAATTGAGTTACCAGTGGTTCCAGGATGGTGCAGCAATTGCTGGTGCAACGAATGCGGACTTCAGCCTGGCTAACGTGCAATTCACCAACGCAGGTTTGTATTCGGTGGTGATAAGCAGCGTTTTGGGAAGCGTGACCAACACACCGGCATTGTTGGTGGTCAATCCCTCTGGGGTTTCTTTTGGGCTGTGCCCTCTGATAACGATCACCGGCGTGGTTGGCTACACCTATACGATCCAGAGCACAGCCGATTTGAGCAATACAAACTCGTGGGTCACTTGGACGAACGTGACTTTAACGTCGCCGATCCAGCTTCTTGCGGATACGAATACCGACGCAACTTTGCCCGGAAATCCCCGGCGCTTTTACCGCGTGATCCCTGGACCGTAAACGGATCACCGCTGCCCATAAATAGGTCGCCCATCAATTTTCACTTTGGTGCGCCGGTGAAGGCTGCAGTCTTCACCGGCGACGCGATCTAAGGTAGGGATGGCGCGCCGCCCCGTCCACGCGCCTCGACTGAGCCTGCCGAAGTCCGCGTTCAGCGGTGCAACGCCCGGCACGAATCGCGACCCCCGTGTAAATCCAACCCCGCTTCCCTGCCATCCTCCATCCTCCATCCTCCATCCGCGCAGCGTCCCGATGCCGTTTATCGGGACTCGTCTTCCCCATTTCCCCTCACGGCACCTGTACCCGATAAAACTGCAGTGACGCCCCAATCGTCGCCGTAAACCGATACGAACTTCCCGGCGTGTTGGTGGTCAGCGTTGCCGAAGTATTCGTGGTCCAATGCCCGTTCAACTGCCCGGCCTGCAGCAGATGAAAACTCGTGGCCGATCCTCCAAGCACGCTGAAATTCAACTGCACATGCCCGCCGCCGAGCGTGGGCTGACTCAACGTGATCACCGGATTCGCACTGAGCACCGCCGTCACCGCCTTCAACGGCCCCCACGCCAGCGGAAATTGCGTGAAGAGCACCGGCGCCGCGGCCAGTTCATAGTTCGCCGCCTGCAACGGCGTGAAAGTGAAATTCGTCGACACCGTCGAATTGGTGACACTGCCGCTCAATCGCTGCACATTCGTCACCACGATATTCTCGAAAGACCATCCGAAATAAGTGTCGCTGCCGACAAAATATTCATAGGGCGGCAGAAAATCATAATTGAAACGCAGCAGCACGAATTGCCCGGCATAATTGGCGAGCGAAAGGTTGTAGTGCGTGAACGATCCCTCACAGAACGAGAAGTTTGATGTGTTCGGGTCGTTGCAGCCCGGATCCAAAAATCCCGGCACATCCTGCCAGGTCATCCCGTTGTCCGTGGAAACCTGCACGCGCGCAACCTCGTTGGTGAAGGCGTAACCAACCTGGCTGTCGAACGATACCATGGAATTGCTCGCCGCCAGCAGCGTTTCGGTGCATTGGATGATCTGCGGAACGGTGTCGTTGACCGTGTGCACAAAATGTATGCAGGGACTGTTGTCGAGATACGCATTGGTAAGAATCGAATAGTCCGGGTTCGACAAATCGGTGAAATACGGCAGCGTCCCGTTATTGAGATTGCTCGCGTCATTCTCCGCAAAACTCCCGGGCGCAAGCTGCGCCACCAGCCATTGGTAACCGGTCACATTCGTGTTCGCCAGTGGCACCGCCGCATAGGCGTTTCCCAAACCGACCGTCGGCTGCGCCGGCCCGCTGATCGCCGTCGCCACATAATCCGTGCCCGGCGCCGCGGGATCGAACACCGTCACGTTGTATGTAAATCCCACCGTGCTCGCCCCGGCCTGGATGTTGGTCACTGTCACGGTGTAGACGGTGTCCGTGCCGTTGAACGGAAAACTCGCGCAGTCGCAATTCGCATCCAGGCCCATCGGCACCCACACAATTGTGTTCTCCCCGTAACCGGTCTGGTACGGCTGAACGCTCACCGACACCGGCGCCCCATTGCTCAGCATGCTCACCGTGGCCGCGCTGAAATCCGCGTTCGAAAGCGCAAATGACCAGTACGGAAACGTCACCTGATACGGCACAAAACCCTCCGGCGGCCACGACACGTAGGGCTTGCGCGTCGCCGGACGCGGGCCGTTGATGCTCGAATCGAAAACATACGTGCTGTTCCCGGCGATGTTCGTTCCCGAGGCCGGCACGTCCCCCGTCCCCATGATCTGTTCCTGCGGCAGCAATATCCAGCGCCGATGGCCCACCTCGCTGTTCCCGTTCCCGAAATCCCAGATATAACCGGTGATCGCATCCGCCCCGTCGAACCCGCCCGCCTGGTTTCCCCCCGCCCCCGCCGCGCCCGCGGGCGACCAGCACGGCCAGTTGGTCGGCGGGTTGTGATTGAGTCGTCCGCTCGACGAAATCATCACCGCCACCGCCTGCGCATTGGAATTATAAACGGAGTTGAACACCACGTTCGCCGGCTCGCCCGCCATCGCGCGAAACCAGTTGATCCGCCGCAGCACCGCCTCCATAAAAAGCGGCGAGTTCGTCCCCGGAAAACAATCGGCCACGTTCACAGTCGAGAGAATCGGCACGTTCTCCGACGTGTGATAAACCGCGTTGAAAAAATCACGCACCTGCTCCCGCGAATCGGTGTTCACGCTGAACGCCCCCGTATAGGTCTGCACCAACGGCTTCGGCTGGAGAGGCAGAACTCCAAGCTCCTTCGGTCTCCGCGGCGCCTGGCCGAGATCATGTTGCGCGGACTCCGGCGGCGGCGCGAAAGCCGCGGTTTGGGCCTCCGCTTTCCCAATCAATCTCAGGAACATCAGAAGAACGAGGCAAATTATGGTCGGGCAGGCACGTCTGGAAAAAACACGGTCATCTGTATTCATGGAACATCCGGAATGACAGTCAATCAGATCGCCGAATGTTCTCATCACATTAGCATATTCCGAAAAGCCCAAGCAAATATCGGCTGAATTCCCGGGACAGCCGGCTCCACAGGTGAACACCCACTTTCAGGTTGCGCGGCTCAGGCTGTTCAATCAGGCGAAAACATGACCGGCGGAAGGCAACCACAGTGAAGGCGGCCAGAGAGATTGGCCTGGGAGCAGCCATATTTGTGGTCGCGATGGTGACAATGGCCCTGATTGCCGTCCTCTTTTTTGGCTGGACCGTCATCGGACTGCCGTTTGCGCCTTTTGATGTGTTCGACTGGCTGACGAGGGTGCTCCCGGGGCCGGTGATCGCCTCCGGCATTCACACGATGGTCGCGGTGATACGTGGGTTGCACCTCGGGCCAACCGCCACCACCGCCAAGGCCGCGGAGCAGGCGATGGGAATCGTCAGCCTTTTCCTCACCGGATTCGTGGCGGGAATGATCCTCTTTGGAATCGTCCGGGCATTCCATTGCCGCTACGCCCGCGGCCTCGGGCTGGCCTTTGGGCTGGCAATTGGGATGCCGGTTGCTCTCATCAACCACCAGGTCGGAAGGACCGCCACCACGCCGCAGCCGGCCAATGTTGTCTGGCTCCTGGCGGTCTTTGTGGTCTGGGGCCTGGCCTTGGGACGAGCCTGGCAGCGCCTTATCCCCTCGGCTGACGCCAGTACCGTCCCGGCTTCCGAAGGCGGCGAACAAGCCGTGTCCGCAGAGCGAATTGACCGTCGCAAGTTCCTCGTGCGATTGGGAGGCACCACAGCAACGATCACCCTCGTAGGAGCGGTGGTCGGGGAACTGGCGGATGCCAGGCGCCGGAAGATGATGTTGGCCGCGCGCTCAGGCGAACCTTGGTCCGCAACCCATCCTCTGCCCAATGCCGATGCCGTGCTCAAACCAGTGCCCGGAACGCGCCCGGAATTCACATCCTTGGAACGCCACTACCGGATCGACATCAACACCGTTCCCCCCGTCATCAACGAACAACAATGGCGCTTGAACATTACCGGCCTGGTCGAACAACCATTGGCCTTGTCGCTCGACGACCTGCGGGGCTATGAACCGCTCCACCAGTTTGTCACGCTCGCCTGCATCTCGAATCCGGTGGGCGGGGACTTGACCGGCACCACCCGATGGACCGGCGTGAGCCTCCAACGCCTGCTGCCGGCGCTGCGGCTCAAACCAACTGCTTCCCACCTCAAAATCCACGCCGCCGACGGATTCTTTGAGATCGTTCCCATTGATACCATCAAGGCCGACGAGCGCGCGATGCTGGCGTATGCCTGGGACGGCCTGCCGCTGTTCACTGAACACGGGTTTCCACTGAGGATCTACATTCCCAATGTGTATGGAATGAAGCAGCCCAAATGGATCACGGCCATCGAGGTGACGGATCATTGGGAGCCTGGCTACTGGGTGCACCGCGGCTGGAACGACACGGCGCAGATGAAGGCCACATCGGTCATCGATGTGGTGGGGATGGATATGAACATCATCGAGGCTGGTCAGAACAAAATGATCGTGCCCATTGGCGGAATCGCTCATGCCGGAGCGCGCGGCATCTCAAAAGTTGAATTGCAGGTGGATGACGGCCCCTGGCAATCGGCCCAGTTGCGAACGCCCTTGTCGCCGCTGACCTGGGTGCTCTGGCGTTACGAGTGGCCCTTCCAACACGGTAACCACACCTTCAAGGTGCGCTGCTACGACGGCCAGGGCACACCACAAATCGTCACGGAAGCCCCACCCGAACCGGATGGGGCAACCGGGATCTTTAGCAAGACCCAGATGTTTTAGATCACGGCTTCGTTGTAAAGCACTCCGGCGAAGGCCGGCGCGCTGTTCTGGGGAATCCTTGGCCTGGTCATCGTCGTGCTGCTGGTGATCATTTCCCGCCTGTTGCCCAAACCAGCAGCGTGACGCCCCGCCGCAGCCTCAGCCCAGGGCCGCCAGCGCCGCCCGATACGCCTCCGCAACTTCGTCAAAGGAAGTCACCGTAAAGTTCAGGTCCCGCAAATGCCCATCCTGCAGCCCGTAAATCCAGCCGTGGACCTGCAACTCCTGGCCTCGTTCCCAGGCATCGCGCGCAATCGTCGTCTGGCAGACATTCGCCACCTGCTCCACCACATTGAATTCGCAGAGCCGATCCGACGCCTCCGATTCCTTCGTCACCGCCGTCAGCCGCTTGGCGTGCTTTTCCCGCACGTCCTGCACGTGGCGCAGCCAGTTGTCGCTCAAGCCGATCCGCGAGCGCCTCAGCGCCGCCTGCACGCCGCTGCACCCGTAATGGCCGCACACGATGATGTGCTTCACCTTCAGGATATCCACCGCGAACTGCATCACCGACAGGCAATTGAGGTCCGTGTGCACCACGAGGTTGGCGACATTGCGATGAACGAACAATTCCCCGGGCAACAGGCCCACAATCTCGTTTGCCGGCACGCGGCTGTCCGAGCAGCCGATCCACAAATAAGCCGGCGTTTGCTGCCGCGACAGTTTCAGGAAAAACTCCGGGTCCTGCTGCCGGATCCGCTCGGCCCAGGCCTTGTTGTTATCGAACAGTAGTTTAAGGGTTCGCATGTGAAGATCAGTTTACAGAAATTCCGGTTTCGCCTCTATCGCAAAATGCGCGCTGCCCGGCAACGAGGCGCACCTTGGGATTGCCGTCGCTTTCCCTTGCGAGGAACGAGTGGGGAGCGTGCCGGAGAGAGGGGCAACATCAGTTTACAGAAATTGCGACTCCATCTCTATCGCAAAATGCGCGCCGCCTGGCAACGAGGTGCACATTGGGATTGCCGTCTCTTTCCCTCTCTCACCGCGAAGAATGAGTGGGGCGAGAGCCGGAGAGGAAGCCCGCGTACAATTTTCGGAAGCTTTTTGCCGGCTCGGGGGTCATAGGTGTATAGATTAGTCGATTCCCGCCTCGTGCAGCGGGAACAACCATCGGGAGATTCTATGAATGCCAAAGCGCTGGCCTTAATGGCGGGCGGGACCGTAATGCTGTCCAGCTTCGCACACGGGGAAGACTGGACCCAATATCGCGGCCCCTACCACGATGGAACCAGCCACGAACAAATCCAGACCACCTGGCCCGCAGGCGGTCCGCGCGTGGTCTGGCGCGTGCCGCTGACCGACGGATTCAGCACCTTTGTGACCGGCGACGGCAAGGCGTTCACTCTCGTCGCGCGCGAGGTCGAAGGCGCCATGCAGGAGGTCTGCCTGGCGCTGGACGACAAGACCGGCCAGGAACTCTGGTCCAAACCGCTTGGCGTGGCGAAGTACGACTACGGCGGCGATCGCGGCCCTGCCAGCAACGAAGGCGGAGACGGCCCGCGCTCGACTCCCGCCTACGATGATCACCACGTATATACTTATTCCTCCCGGATGGTTCTGAAATGCTTCGACGCAGCCAACGGGAACATCGCGTGGTCTCACGACATCCTCCACGAATTCGCCGGGCGGAACATTAGTTGGGAAAGCGGTGCGTCGCCCTTGATCGAAGGCGGCCTCGTGTTCGTGCCCGGCGGAGGACCGGGCCAATCGCTACTCGCCTTCGACAAGCATGACGGCCACGTCGTCTGGAAGGCCTTCGACGAGCGCATGACTCATTCCACGCCCGTTGCCGCCACGATTTACGGCGTCCGCCAGGTGGTTTTCTTTACCCAAAGCGGACTGGTCTCGGTTGCGCCCGAAAACGGCACTGCCCTCTGGCGTTATCCGTTCCGGTTTCAGACCGCCTCGGGAATCTCGCCGGTGATCTGGGGGAACATGGCTTATTGCTCATGCGCATACGACATCGGATCGGGGGCGTGCCGGTTGACGAAGCAGGGAACAAAATTTGGCGCAGCCCCCATGTGGTTCCAGCCCGCCAGCGTGATCAATAACCAATGGATGACTCCCGTTTGCGCCAACGGGTATATTTACGGTTTGTTCGGCAAGCGCGAATTCAGCACCGGGCCGATGAAGTGCGTCGAGTTCTCGTCCGGAAAAATCATGTGGTCGAAGGATGGATTCGGCCCCGGCGGCTGCATTCTTGTGGATGGCCACATCCTCGTGCTCAGCGACGCCGGCGACCTCGTGTTGGTGAAGGCAAATCCGGCCGCCTACACCGAAGTCGCCCGTATGCACGCGCTTTCCGGCAAGTGCTGGAATTGCCCGAGCCTCGCCAATGGCCGCATCTACGCCCGCAGCACGAAAGAAGGCGTTTGCCTCGACGTGGCGGCACAACCCTGACGCAGTCCCATTTCAAATACGCCCACTCTCGCGCAGATCGCTGCGCAACTTCGAGTTGAACGAACTGGCGCCCAAAAGCTTCTCCAATGTCAGGTGCATGCGATACCGCCAGTAATGCTGCGGATCGGCCGGCTGGTTGATCCGTTCGTCATCGGGATTCTCGCGCCGCAATTCCCCGTCGCTTCCCAGCAAATCCTGCAGTTGAAAAATGCTCCACATGGCCGGTGATTCGAGATGCTGCTTTACGATGGCATGATTCAGCCACGGCGGGCAGTCGCCGGGAGCTTCGCCGGCCTGGTGCAGTTCATTATTGAAAAACTTCTGCGTGCGTCTGGCGTCTTCGGTCCACCAACCCCGAATGGTGCTCATGTCATGCGTCGACGGCGTCACCACGCTTAGATAGGGCGCTTCCTTCGGATTTGAGAATTCCTTCGCCGGATCCTTGGGCATGCGCTGGATTTCGAGGCTGAGCAGCCCAAGCTGCTTCATCACGTCGGGCACACAGGCGGGAACCATTCCCAAATCCTCGCCGCACACCAGCATGTTGGTCACTCGCTTGAGCGTCGGCAATTTCTGCAACGCCTCCCGTTCCCAGAACAAATCCTGCCGGCGATAAAAATAATCCACGTAAAGCTCGCGCAATTTGGCCTGCGTCACCGGATCAAGCTGCCGGAACGATCCCGTCTGCTCCATTCCCAGCCGGAAATGCAACTCGCGCCCGCGCGCGCCCTCAACTTCAAGCAAAATGACGTTGCTGATCAGGTCGAAGAGCCCTTGCTTGATGCGCCGGTTCGCTTCGTTGTCGGGCAGCGCGCAAAAATGCTTCTCAACCTGCCGCTGCGTGGCGAAGGCCGGCTTGAGCGCGAGCTTTCCATCGTGTCCTCTTACCAGAAATTCCCCGACCACGCGCCGGTGCTCAGCACCGAACACCTCCGGGAGCAATTGATCCGTGATATGCGGTTGCGTGTAGCGCGCGCGATCGAATGGAATGCCGCGCGCCTCGAATTCCCTGATCTCCACGGGAAGCGCCGGAACGAAATATCCCAATATTCCTTCGACTGCATGCATCGGGATGCTCCAGATCCGGAAGAAACCGAGGATGTGATCGATCCGAAACGCGTCGAAGTAACAGGCCATCTGGCGAAAGCGCCGTTTCCACCACAGAAATCCGTCCTCGCGCATCCGCGGCCAGTTGTAGGTGGGGAAGCCCCAGTTCTGGCCTTTGACGGCGAAGGCATCCGGCGGCGCGCCCGCCTGCACGTCCATGTGATAAAGCCCGGGCTGCTGCCAGGCATCCGCGCTGAATCGCGAAATGCCGATCGGCAGATCGCCTTTGAGGATCACCCCCTGGGAATGCGCGTACTCGGTGGCCTCCCGCAATTGCAGGTGCAAATGATACTGGGTGAAATAGTGCAGCCCAATCTCCTCGGCGTACGGGGAACCTCTGGCCGACAACTCTGTCAACTCCTCCACGCCGCACTCGCGATGAGCCGGCCACCGGGAAAAATCGGCCGTTCCGTATCGATCACGCAGGCCGCAAAAAACCGCGTAAGGCGCCAGCCAGTCGCGGTTCTGCTCCAAAAAGATCTGATATTCGCGGCTTTTAAAAGTGCGGATGCCATCCGACTGATAAATCTCGCGGAGAATGCTGAGTTTCGCATTGAGCACTGCCTCGTAATCGAGCGCGCCCAGTGAATTGAGGCGACGCCGCGCGGGTTCGAACTGCTTCAGAAGCGCCGCATGTTTCTTCCCCGCCACTCTCCCGAGATTGAGATAAATCGGATGGAGCGCAAAAGCGGAGATGGCGGCATAAGGATACGAATCCGTCCACGTGTGCGCCGCAGTCGTGTCGTTCACCGGAAGAATCTGGATGAGTTTCAAGCCCACCTGCCTGGCCCAATCCGCCAGCAGGTGGAGGTCCGTGAATTCCCCCACCCCAAAGCTCCCCTCGCTCCGCAAGCTGAAAACCGGTATCGCCACGCCCGCGCCATGCCAATCTGTGCCCGGCAACCGCGCGAAACCGTCGTTCACTATTGTCCGCTGCTTCGGCACCGGCGTGTCCTTCAACACCCGGTCCGCCCCTCCTTCAATTCGCACCCACTCGTTCTTCGCCACGTCCCACACGCCGTATTTATACGCGAGCGGAAAGGTTTCACCGGAAAGATCGAGTTGAGCGCTGAAGAAATCCTCCCCGGCAGCCCGGCCCATCAGCACCGGTGTCGTCGTCTTCCAATTACCAAGGGAACGGCCGGCGCCTATCAGGCAAAGCGTCTGCCCCGCCGACAGCAACGGCGCCTTCGCCTTGAAAACATGCGTCACGCGCCTGGGAGACACCGCCTTCACCGGCGCTGGCTCGTGCTTCAGCAAGACTGCCTTGAACGGCTCGGTATAAAACGCGTTCTCCAGAAAACCGGCGTAATTCCAGGCATCGATGATCAACAACTCCTGCACTCCCGCCTGCGCTGGATTGATGCGTTTATCCTCGCCCCAATCGTAAACCACCGACTCGTCCGGATTACGCAATACGTAGTTGTAAACGATCTCCGCGTCCGGCAGCGTCGAATCGGGTATCACCACCGTCGCCCGCCAAAATTCCTCATCCACATACTGAAGCGGAACGGCCTGCTTGAGGTCCCCATTGCCGAAAAGCTCATGATTGCCGGTCAGCGCGATGGACTGGCCGAAGTTGGTGTGAAACCGAACCTGGAAAGTCAGGACCATGAAATCAAGGAAGGACCCACGCCATAGCTGTATGCATGCTCATATTAGACATTGCGCGGGCTGTTTTGTCACCGTCCGGTTTGAAATTGGCAATCGCATGTACATGCCGCGAAACTTCTTGCACCGCCCCGGAAAGAATGTTGGATTCAGTTCGTGAGTTCCCATGCGTCCAGCCAAACCGTTTCCGGCGGTGTCTCCGCCAATCTGCCCGCCGCCTCCGCCCTGAGGCCGCAACTGGGTTTCTGGCAGATCTGGAACATGAGCTTCGGGTTCCTCGGCATCCAGTTCGGCTGGGGATTGCAGATGGCCAATATGAGCGCCATCTATGAATACCTCGGCGCCAAGCCCGACCAGATCCCCATGCTCTGGCTCGCGGCTCCCTTGACCGGGCTCCTGGTCCAACCGCTCATTGGCCGTATGAGCGACCGCACCTGGGGACCGCTGGGACGCCGCCGTCCCTATTTCCTGGCCGGGGCCATGCTCAGTTCCGGCGCGCTGCTGCTCATGCCGAATTGCGCGAGCCTCTGGATGGCGGCGGGATTGCTCTGGATTCTCGATGCCTCCATCAACATCAGCATGGAACCGTTTCGCGCCTTCGTCGCCGACCTTCTGCCTGAGGAACAGCGCACGCGCGGATTCGCCATGCAAAGCCTGTTCATCGGCCTCGGCGCCGTCGTCGCCTCCGCCCTCCCCTGGATGATGACCAACTGGTTTCATATCAATCACGACACCACCACCGGCCGGCAAATCCCGGCCGCCGTGCGCTACTCGTTTTATCTCGGCGCGGTTGCCTTCCTCGGCGCGGTGCTTTGGACGATTGTCAGCACCAGGGAACATCCTCCCGAAAACATGGCCTCCTTCGACCAGATGAAACGCGAGAAGTCCGGCCTCGGCCGGGGCGCGGCGGAAATCCTTCAATCCATCGCCCAAATGCCGCCAACGATGCGGCAGTTGGCGCTCGTCCAAATCTTCACCTGGCTGGGGCTGTTCTGCATGTGGCTCTACTTCCCCGTCGCGGTTGCGCACAACGTCTTCGGCGCGGCGGATGAAAAATCCGCCCTGTACGCCCGGGGAACCGAATGGGGCGGTCTCTGCTTCTCCATGTATTCGGTCGTCACGTTCGTGTTCTCCTTCGGCCTTCTCGGACTGACCCGGCGGTTTCCGCGCAAGCGGGTGCATTCGATCTGCCTCCTCTGCGGTGCGGCCGGCCTGCTGTCGGTGGCGGTCATTCATGACAAATATCTGCTGCTCCTTTCCATGACGGGTGTCGGCATCGCCTGGGCAAGCATCCTTTCCATGCCCTACGCCATTCTGGCCGGATCGCTGCCGCCGGGAAAAACCGGCGTTTACATGGGCATCTTCAATTTCTTCATCGTCTTGCCGGAAATCGCCGCGTCGCTGGGCTTCGGTTGGGTGATGAACCATCTGCTCAATAACAATCGCCTGACTGCCGTCGTGGCCGGCGGTGTTTTTCTCCTCATCGCCGCACTCCTCACGCAGCGGGTGCAGGATGTCACGGACTCAGCATCCCGTCCCAGTGGCGCCTGATCCAACCTTCTCCAAGCCGCTCCCGCCCAAAGAAATATTGCATGCGGTCCTTCAAAGTGACTAACATTACCGGGCATGGTTCAATCAGTTGTCTCTCGCGGGACAGTTGGAGACTGCTCCTCTTTTCGCGATACATACCGGCATGCGTATCAAGGTATGTTGCTCGCGCGCGTGCTGGATGACAAGTTCGCCAGCCTCTATCGCGGCGGAAAAATTCATGGCGGCGTCTTTCTCGGCCGGGGACAGGAGGCTCTCAGCGTTTCAATCGGCCTTTCTCTCCGAAAGGGCGACATCTTCGCGCCCTTGATCCGCGATGCCGCCGGCCGTCTCGCATTCGGCGAAACCGTTTTGGAAGCGGTCCGCACCTACCTCGGTTCACCGCTCGGTCCCATGCGCGCCCGCGATGGCAACGTCCATCGCGGCCGTCCGAAGGATGGTTTGCTGCCCATGATCAGCCATCTCGGGGCCATGATTTCCGTGGTCAACGGCGCCCTCATGGCGCATCGGTTCAAGGGAATCTCCGGGACCGTCGGCGCGGCGTGCATCGGCGATGGCGCCACCTCCACCGGCGCTTTTCACGAGGCGATCAACCAGGCCGCCGTCGAGCGTCTCCCGCTGGTGCTCGTGATTGCCAACAACGAATACGCCTATTCCACTCCCACCTCGCGGCAGTTCGCCTGCGAGAATCTTGTCGATCGCGTCACCGGGTACGGCGTCGAGGGCCATGCGCTGGATGGCAACAATCTCGAGACCTGCCTCAAGACCGTGCAGGAAGCGGTGGGCCGCGCCCGCCGCGGCGAAGGTCCCCAAATGATCGTCGCGCGGCTCCTGCGCCTTTGCGGACACGGCGAACATGACGACGCCCATTACGTTGACCCGCTTCTGAAAAAGGAATCGTACGCCCGCGATTGCCTCAAGCTCGCCGAAGAACACCTGTTGCGACAGGGCTGGGCTGAATCGCGCGACCTCGAGACGTGGCGCAATGAAGCCGTCCAGCAGGTTGAAGAAGCCGTGGCCATCGTCCAGCGCGAACCCGCGCCCGATCCCTACAAGGAAAACTGGTGCGCACTGGCTTCCAAGCATCTCAGCGAGGGCAACAATCCTGCCGCATGAGCATCACCTACCTGGAAGCCATTCGGGAGGCGCAGGCGAAGGCGTTGGCCGACGATCCGCGCGTGTTCATCTACGGACAGGACGTCGGCGCGTTCGGCGGTGCGTTCAAGGCCACGAAAAATCTCGCGCAGGAATTCGGAGGACGTGTCCTGGACGCGCCGATCAGCGAAGATGCCATGATGGGCGCCGCCGTGGGCGCAGCCATCGAAGGCATGCGGCCCATTATTGAAATCCAATTTGCGGATTTTTCCACGATCGGCTTCAACCAGATTGTCAATCAGGCGGCCTCCCTGTTCTGGCGCACGAATGTCTCCTGTCCGATCGTGGTCCGCCTGCCGAGCGGCGGCACGTCCGGCGGCGGGCCATTCCACAGCCAGAATCTCGAGGCCATTTACTCGCATTATCCCGGACTCGTGGTCATGACCCCGGCCACGGTGGAGGACGCGTACAGCATGCTGCTGGAGGCGGTGGCAATCGACGACCCGGTGATCTTCTGCGAGCACAAATTCCTCTATTACCATCTCAAGGCCGACAAGCTGCCAACAGAAGCCCTGCCGGTGGGCAAGGCGTCCATTGCGCGCCCCGGCCGCGACATGACCATCGTCACCTACAGCGCCATGGTGCACGAAGCACTCGCGGCGGCAAACGAACTGGCGGCGGAAGGCAACGAAATCGAAGTGGTGGATTTGCGTTCGGTGCGTCCGTTGGACACGGACACGATTATGGCGTCAGTCGCACGCACGGGCCGCCTGTTGTGCGTCGGCGAGGCCTGGCCCTGGGGCGGAGTCACTGCCGAGGTGATCGCGCGCGTTTGCAGCGAAGGTTTTGACCTGTTGGACGCCCCGCCGCAGCGCCTGAATGCCAAGGACACGCCGGTGCCTTATCATCCAAACCTCTGGGCCGCGCACCGCCCGACCGCGCGCAGTGTCGCCCAGGCCGCCCGCAAACTTCTCCGACTCTGACCTATGCCACAGATCCCCATCATCATGCCCCAGCTCGGTGAATCGATCGCCGAGGCAACGGTTGTGCGGCTGCTGGTCAAGGCGGGCGATCAGATCGCCGCCGATCAGGACGTCCTCGAGGTCGAAACCAACAAGGCGACCATGAATGTCGCCTCCCCCTGTCCGGGACGCGTGCAAAAGCTGATGGTCAAGGAAGGTGAAAGTTATCCCGTGGGCGCGGTGCTCGGCTATCTCGAAGCCAGCACCGAGGACGTCGCGCGGCTTGGGTTGGATCGCCTCCTGACCGACAGCAACGGCCACGACACGGATGTGGTCCACGCGGAAAAGCAATCGGAGGCGCCGCGACGGCAGGTGGAACCAACCGTGCGCGGATTACCGGTGCCGGCACACGCGGTGGGCGCCAGCTATATGTCCCCGCGCATGAAGGCGCGCATGGCGGAACTCGGCCTGCACGCGGCTGATCTTTCCGGGGTGGCGGGCAGTGGCGCCGCCGGCCGCGTCACCATCCAGGATTTCGAAAAATTCATCACCAATCTCGAACGCAACCGCCTGAGCCAGGCTTCCAGCATGCGCGTGGCGGTGGCGGATGCAATGCGGCGGAGTTGGACCCGGCCGCTGGCAACAGTGGCGCTTCCAATCTGTCTCGATGCCCTGCTCGCCCATCGCAAGGCATCTGACCCCAAGCCCGGCCCCGCGCTGTATGCGTTGCGCGCGCTCGCAGTGGCGCTTTCCGAAAACAGCGCCCCCGCCGGTCGCCTGGTTGGTACCAAGATTGTCCATCCGCCCGCGATTGACCTCAGTTTCGCGGTGGAAGCCGAGGACGGCGTGCTGGTGCCCGTGATCCGCAACGCCGATAAGCGCCGCCTCATGGACATGGTCCCGCGCTACAACGAACTTGTCGAACTCGCCCGCCAAAGGCGCCTCCCGCCCGATGCCACCGGCGGTTCAATTGCCACCGTGACCAATTTCGGCACCTTCGGCCTCACCTGGGCCACGCCGATTCCGCTGCCCGAACAGACGGTGGTGCTGGGAATGGGCGCAGGTCGCCGCGTGCCAAGCTGGGACGAGAAAAAAGGACAGTTCGTGCCGGTCATGGAGGCAAATTTTACCCTGAGTTTCGACCATCGTGTGCTCGACGGCGGCGCGGCGGGGCGGTTGCTCTCGCGCATAGCAGCCCTGCTGAACACGCCGCAGCAGTTGTAAGAGTTCCGACGCGAGTCCATCTTCTTTCCATGCTCTTCGGCGCGCACATGTCCACAAGCGGCGGCGTTTGGAAGGCGCTCCAGCGCGGCGTGTCCATCCATTGCGACATTGTTCAAATCTTCGTGAAGAACAACATGCAATGGTTCGGCAAACCGTATGCGCCGAACGATCTTGCGCTTTACGCCAATGAACTTGCCGCGGCGAAGCTTTCAGCCGTTTTCGGCCACGCCGGCTATCTGATCAACCTCGGAGCCGGGCCTTCGGATAATCGCGACAAATCCATCAAATCGCTCATTCAGGAAATCCAGCTTGCGACTGACTTGGGCCTTCCCTTTCTGGTTCTGCATCCCGGGGCACACCTCGGCGCGGGCGAGGACGAAGGCATCAAACAGATCGTGGCCGGCTTGAACGAAGTCTTTCGCGCCACAAAAATCTCACCGGTCCGGATCGCGCTGGAAAACACCGCCGGACAGGGGAGCAGTCTCGGAAGCCAGATCAGGCATCTTGCCGCCATTTTCGACGGCGTGAAACAACCGGAACGCCTCGGCGTGTGCCTCGACACCGCCCATTTCTTCGCCGCCGGCTACGACATCCGCACACCGCGGGGCTGGGATGCAGCGATTGGCGAAGTGGACGACATGATCGGACTGGAGCAGGTGCTGGCGTTTCATCTGAACGATTCGAAATCCGACCTTGCCTCGCGCGTGGATCGCCACGCCGGGATCGGCCAGGGAAAAATCGGCCGCGAAGCGTTCCGTCACATCGTCAACGACGCCCGTTTCAGGAAATTGCCCGGCTGCCTCGAGACACCCAAGTCCGCCGATCTGCACGAAGATGTTGAAAATCTGGCGGTTCTGCGGTCGCTGGAGAAAAAGGCAAAGTCCGCCGACCGATAATCCCACTGGTGTGCCTTGTAGCGGAACTTTAGGGTGCAGACCCCATTGTTGAAAATTCCTTTGTGGATAATCTTGATACGCTTGCTAGTTATGGTGGTTAGTTAGGTTCGGGGCGGCTCTGAGTGGGGCCGCCCTTCCTTCTTTTATGGATTGTCATTTACTTCCCGCCGCCCCAGGGCTATTGCTTGCCCGAGCGCAGGCGCAGGGTCTCACGGCAATCAATCTCGAAAGGAAAAATCATGGCCAATCAAGTCGTTTGGGCGGACATCCCGGTGTTGGATCTCGATCGGGCAATCAAATTTTATTCGGCGGTATTGGGTAAACCCGTGCAAAAAGAGGAATTTTCCGGCATGGCCATTGGCGTCCTGCCGCATGAGCGGCAGGAGGTCGGTGGCTGCCTCGTCCTCGGCGACAATGCGAAGCCGTCCGACCACGGTCCCCTGCTCTACCTTAACGCCGAAGGGCGACTGGACGTCGCGCTGGCCGCAGTGCAATCGAATGGGGGCAAAATCCTGCAACCGCGCCATCCCATCGGGCCGCATGGCTTCCGCGCCATCGTTCTCGACAGCGAAGGCAACCGGATCGCCCTTCACTCGATGTGAGCGCAGCGATCAGGCGAACTGCACCTTGGTGGTCGGCGCCTTTTCGTCCCAACCGCGCGTTGGCTGGCTCGTGATCGAGGAGACTTCCTTGATCGAGATCTGGTTGCCGCGCGATTTCGCGCCCTTGACCGCCACGTCCGCCGGATTGCAGGTCTGCTGGTTGATCTTTTGATACGCCGCCGGCTTGTAGCGGATGAACAATTCCTTGGGCGTGTCCGGCTCAAAGAACAGGATGCGCGATTTGGGCGGAATGCATTGGTACTCCTTGTTCATGATCGTGCCGCCAAACGTGAACCGCTTCAGATACGTTGCGTCCCGGTTCGTGTAGGCGAGCGTCATCACCCGGTCGCGCTCCGGCAGCGCGCAATGGACCAGGTCCGGCCCGACAAACAGTTTTTCCTGCAACTCGGTCACCTTGTAGTGCCCATCCTTGAACACCAGGAGCAGCTTGTCGAACTTGGTGCAATCGATCTTGAATTCGTCGCCGGAGACTTTGTAGCCGATATATCCGGATTCGCGGTCATAAGCGACCTTGAAAGCCTTGAACGCCACTTCCTTTGCGTCCACCTCATCGTACCGGCTGCTCCTGGTCAGGCGCGGATAAAGCGGCCCATACTTCTCGAGCAGCGCTTCGAGCCGGCCGATGACGTACTTGGTCAGGTTCTTGAGGTTCTTCTTCGTCTCGGCCAGGTCAGCCTTGACCTTCTCCATCTCCTCCCGGTGTTTGTTGATGTCGAAGAGTGAAATTCGGCGGATGCGAACCTGCAGCAGACGGTCGATGTCCTCCTGCGCCAGTTCACGGATCAACTCACGTTTGAACGGCTTGAAGCCATCCTGCACCGCGCCAATCACGGCCTCATTCGTCTTGCACTGTTCGATCTTCTTGTAAATGCGCTCCTCGATGAATATCCGCTCGAGCGTGCGATAATGGAGTTCGTCCTGGAGCTTCTTCTCCTTCAGCTCCAACTCGCGCTTGTAAATCGCCACCAGGTCGTCCGTGTTCTCACGCAGGACTTCGCTTACGGTCATTTCGACCGGGCGATTGTTCTTGATGACCGTGATCCGGCTGGCAATCGTGACTTCGCAATCGGTGAACGCGTAAAGCGCGTCGATCAGCTTTTCCGCCGTGACACCGCTGGGAGCCTTGATCTCGATCTCAACCTCCTCCGAGGTGAAATCGTTGATCGATTTGACCTTCAGCTTGCCCTTGCGCACCGCGTCCTCGATCGATGCGATCAGCGAATCCGTCGTGGTCGTGGGCGGGATTTCCTTGATGCTGACGGTCGACTCGTCCCTGGCCTTGATCTTGGCGCGAACCTTGACCGTCCCCTTCCCGTCGTGGTAATCGCGCGCGTCCATGAGCCCGCCGGTCGGAAAATCCGGCAGACACTTGAACGACTGCTTTTTCAGGATCGCGATCTGCGCTTCGAGCAGTTCGGGAAAATTGTGCGGAAGAATCCGCGCGGAGAGCCCGACCGCAATGCCCTCGGTGCCCAGCATCAAAAGGAGCGGCAGCTTGCACGGAAGCGTGACCGGTTCCCGATTGCGCCCGTCGTAGCTGGGAACGAAATCCGTGATCTCGTCGTTGAAAACCTCGGCCCGCGCCAGTTCCGTGAGCCGGCACTCGATGTAACGGGAAGCCGCGGCCGGATCGCCGGTGAAGATATTCCCGAAGTTCCCCTGCCCCTCGATCAGGTAACGCTTGTTGGCGAGAACAACCAGTGCATCGCTGATCGATGCGTCGCCGTGCGGATGATATTGCATCGCGTGCCCAACCACGTTGGCCACCTTGATGAAACGGCCGTCGTCCTTCTCGTGCAAAGCCCAGAGAATGCGCCGCTGCACCGGTTTCAGGCCGTCGGCAAGATTCGGGATCGCGCGGTCGCGAATAACGTAGGAGGCGTACTCCAGGAAACTGGTGTTGACCCGCCGATGGAGCGGAAGCTCGATCTTCTTCGGCACAAAAGGCCGATGCGGAGCGGCCGGCACGTCCTCGGCAAGAACGTGCGGTGATTTTCCATTCCCGTTTCCGTTGCCTGTTCCGGCGGTGTCGGAGGGCTGCTTGGCCTTGGCCGATTCCTCTTTGGCCGGAGTTTTCGCGCCGTCAATCGGAAGTTCCGGTTGATCGGGCGTGTTTTTGCGTTTGGCTGACATATTATTTGATCAGGGCTGTTCGCCCAAAAAAGACATGCGTTTTCCCCTCGGGCTTGCCATAATGACTTGCGTGGCAGCGACAAAAACCAGACGTCCCAAGTCCGGCGGCACGGCAAGTGCCAGCCAGCGCAATCAACGCTGGGCGCGTCGTCTTGCCGCGCAGGTGCGGCGGGTGATTGAAGAACATCCGGATGCCGACCCCGAAACCGTGCGGCACACGTTGATCATGCTGCAAAAACCGCCCTTGGAACGATTGCAAAGGAGTCTTCTGCGTGGCCGGCTTATTGCCAGTAACCGAAGCTGAAATACGCTTCTTGCGCGCGCTGCGGGACAGCAAAATCAGGTTCCTCCTGGTGGGCCTGTCTGCCGCGGCCCTCCAAGGCGCCATCGTGGTCACACAAGACATCGATTTGTGGTTCGAGGATCTGAATGACCCGCGCATGGCGGAAGCATTGCGCAAAATCGGAGCGGCATACGTTCCTCCGTTCGATCTGAATCCACCCATGTTCGTCGGAGCAGGCGCAGAATTGTTCGACATCGTCATACGGATGGACGGCCTGAAGTCCTTCGCACAAGAGTACAAGAGTTGTGTCGATGTGAAACTCGGTCCGCTCCGGTTAAAGGCGCTATCCTTGGATCGCATACTCGCAAGCAAACGCGCATCCAACCGGCCCAAGGACCGTCTGGTCCTGAAACTCCTGCGTGATACCGCGGCGGTTCCCTCGAAGCTGCGCAAATCCACTCGTTCGCGACGAAAAGTGTAAATTTCGGAGATTAGCCTCATTCCTCCACCGGCACCACGAGGTTTTCCATGATGTAATCCTTGCGCTCCGGGGTGTTCTTGCCCATGTAGAAGCCAAGGATGTTGCTGGCGTCGGGTTTGGCTGCGTGCTCGACCTTGCTCAGGCGCATGTCGTCGCCGATAAATTGCTTGAACTCGGCCGGCGAAATTTCGCCCAACCCTTTGAACCGCGTGATCTCGCAGCTCTTCCCCAACTGCGCCGCGGCGGTATCGCGCTCGGCCTCCGAGTAACAATAAATTGTCTTCTCCTTATTGCGCACCCGGAACAGCGGCGTCTCCAGCACGTAAAGATGCCCGTCGTGCACGAGCTGATCGAAAAACCGGAAAAAGTAGGTGATCATCAGGTTGCGGATGTGCAATCCGTCCACGTCGGCATCGGTGGCGAGAATCACCTTCTCATAGCGCAGCCCCTCGAGGTTGTTCTCGATGTCCAGCGCGCACATCAAATTGTACATTTCATCGTTGCGATAAACGATGTCCCGTTTGAGGTCCCAAACGTTGAGCGGCTTGCCTTTCAGGACAAAAATCGCCTGCGTATTCACGTCCCGGCAGCTCACGATTGAACCCGCGGCCGACTGGCCCTCGGTGATGAAAACCATCGAGCCCTTTCCCTTGCCCTTGGCCTTGTCGAAGTGAAGCTTGCAATCCTTGAGCTGCGGAATGCGAATGGTGATCGCCTTGGCGCGCTCGCGGGCGAGCTTTTTCACCTCCTGCAATTCCTTGCGAAGCTGCTGCGTGTCCTCGACTTTGGCGATGAGCTTTTCCGCCACGTCCTTGTTGCGATTGAAAAAGTGCAGCAGTTCCTCGCGCACCTGGTTGACGAGATCAGATCGGATTTCCGTGTTGCCCAGCTTGTTCTTGGTCTGGGACTCGAATACCGGGTCCTTCAAACGGATCGCCACCGCGCCGACCATGCATTCCCGCACATCGTCGCCTTCGTATTTGCCCTTGGCGTATTCATTCACCGCCTTGAGCAGACCCTCGCGAAAGGCGCTCAAGTGCGTGCCGCCGTCGCTGGTGTACTGGCCGTTGACGAAGGAATAAAACGTCTCGCCGTAGCGGCTGTTGCTGTGGGTAAAGCAGAATTCGAGCGTCTTGCTTGAGTAATGCAGCGGCGGATAAATCGGTTCGCTGCCGTCCGATTCCAAATCCTCCAGCACCAGGTCCATCAGGCCGCGGCGGGACTGAAATTCCTTGCCGTTGTAGATCAGCTTGAGGCCGGTGTTCAGGTAGCTGTAGTGGCGAAGCCGTTTTTCGATCAGCTCATCGCGGAATTCAATCTTTTTGAAAATCTCCGGATCGGGCTCGAATTGGATGAAAGTGCCGTCGGGTTCGCCGGCCATTTTGCCGCCCTTTTCGCCCTTGAGCTTGCCCGTCTTGAAAGCGGCTTCAGCGTACTCGCCGGAACGAACGCTTCGCACAAGAAATGTCTTCGAAAGAGCGTTGACCGCCTTGGTCCCGACACCATTCAGGCCGACGGAGAATTGAAAAACTTCATCGTTGTACTTGGCGCCGGTGTTGATCTTGGAAACGCAGTCCACCACCTTGCCCAGCGGAATGCCCCGTCCGAAGTCGCGCACGGACACCGAGCCGCCCTCGATCTTGATGTGCACCTCCTTGCCGTAGCCCATGATGTATTCATCAATCGCATTATCGATGACCTCCTTGAGCAGAATGTAGCAGCCGTCGTCATAATGCGACCCGTCCCCGATGCGCCCGATGTACATGCCGGTGCGCAACCGGATGTGCTCCAGCGAGGAGAGCGTCTTGATCTTGCTTTCGTCGTAAACGTGCTTCTTCGGTTCGGCCATAATACGAATATGCAATATAAGGGGATTGGTCTGCTTGCAAAGGAGGAATTTCCGCCAACCAAAATATCTTCAGAAATCGAAAATCCGAAGCTGAGGTTCCGTCAATTTCGACCGATTTACCCGGGAAAGGCAAATCCCGCGATTTCAGCGCTTGGCACGCACGCGGTAGGCGGACGGAGCCTCCGAAATGGCATGGGAGCCCGCAGAACTGTGCGCCTCGAACACCACGTGAACAGTTGCGCCCAGAATTTCAGCAACGCGGCGCAGCATCCGCAAAGAATGTCCTTCGTAGGAGGGAGATTCAAGACGACTGATCTGCTGCTGGGAGGTTTTGAGCTTGCGGGCCAGTTCCTTCTGGGAAAGACCGGCGCGTCTGCGCAAGGATGCTATTTGCAGCGCCACATCCCAGGCTTCTCCTGCCCTTCCAAACCGTTCGGCGAAGGACGGGTCCCTCATTTGCGTCTCCAAATACTTGTCGAAATTTGTCTTCATGCTGCAAACCGTTGTTTCCAATCGCACGCCCAGAAACTCACGCACTGGTGAACCACCGCCCATCGTCTCGTAAAACTTTCCCGAACTCCATACGTCGTCAACATCATTTTTGATGTGGAACCCTTGTGGCCTAAATGTCGACTTAACCCGGCTCCTGCTGGCTGATGCAATGGAACGAACCCAGGCCCCAGATCAACTCGGTTGAATCCGCGCCGATGACCTTGCGGTCGGGAAAAACCTCCTGCAAAGCCGCGAGTGCGCGGGCGTCGTTGGCGTGCCGGTAGGTCGGCACCAAGACGATGCCGTTCGCGATGTAAAAATTGGCATAGCTCGCCGGGAGACGCTGGCCGTCGTACTCGACGACACCGGGCATCGGGAGTTCGACAACCCGCAAAGGCCGGCCATCCTGATCGCGAAGCGTCCGAAGCCGGTTCAGGTTGTCCTGGAGCACGCCAAAATTCTCGTCTGCGGAATCTTCCTCAACCACTGTAACTACTGTGTTCGGACCCACGAATCGCGTGAGATCGTCAATGTGGCCGTCGGTGTCATCGCCGACGATCCCATCACCCAGCCAAAGGATGTTGGTGACGCCCAAGTAATCGCGCAGGTATTGCTCGATCTCCGATTTTGTAAGCTGCGGGTTGCGATTCGGATTAAGCAGGCAGGCCTCGGTAGTCAGGAGCGTTCCGCGGCCGTTCAATTCGATGGACCCGCCCTCCATGACAATGCCCGGTGAAAAAAGCGGCAGGCGGCGCAACGCGGCGACGTGCTGCGGAATGGCGTCATCGAGGTCGAATGGCGGATATTTGCCGCCCCAAGCGTTGTAGCCCCAGTCCACGATTGCGCGCTCGTGTTTCCCGGCATTCTCCCGCACGAGAAAGATCGGGCCGTGGTCCCGGCACCAGGGTTCGTAGGCGGGAAAATGATGGAAGCGAACCCGCTCGAGCGGCGCGCCGTGGCGAGTCAGCAACTCGCGCGCTTGCGCCTCCATTTCAGCGTTCCAGACGTTGATATTGACCTCCTCGACCTGGACCAGATGGCGGATCAATTCGGCGTAAACAGGCGGGACAGTGTCGTATTTGTCGGGAAAGCTGATGCCATTGGGGCGCGGCCATGTGAACCACGTGGCAGCGTGCGGTTCCCATTCGGCCGGCATGCGGTAGCCGAGTTTGGCTGGGAGTTCGTTCATGAAATCATTGCTTCCAATTCAAGGTGACAATCACCGGCGGCCATGAAATGTGCTGCACGACCCTTTGCAGCGATTTGTACGAGTCGGGCGCGCGGACATGGGCGGTGTTTTCAATATGCATATCGACCAACCGCGGATCGGACTTCAGGCGCTCAAGCACCAACTGAAATCGGCGATAATAATCAAACTGTGTCAGGATGAGTTCGTTGGGCCTTCGCACGGTCAAGCCCTGCATATCCAGTTCGTCGGCGGGGATGCGCGAAGCCGGCATGAGCCAATCGCTGTGGATCCACCGCACGTTACGATGCCTGGCGGCCTCGTAAAGATAAGCCGATGAAAGAACCACCAGTGAACCCTGCGGCTGTCGATTGAGCTCGTCACTGACGCAGTGAATAGCCGTGCCGCAGCTCACATCCCGTGCACAGGCCAATCCCCAGGTGCTCATGCCGATGGCGCGCGTGGAATTGATGAGAAAACCGGCGACAAAGCAAATCACCGCCGTCTTGAGCAGGTATCGCCCCGAAAGCATCTGCGCACACAACGCAAGGCACACCGCCGCCGCGAGCGGCTGGAGGTAGGTGGCAATGGCAATTGTGTTCGCGGTCAGTAGCAGCGAACTCAGCACCACAATCCCGAGGGCAATGACCACGGTAGAAATCAGGATCGCGAGGCCGGCTCGCGCCAGCGGAACTGTGAATTGCGACCGCCTGCTCCACAACACGAGCGCCAGCAGAGCGGCCAGAAACACACCCGGCACGGCGCGAACGATTTTGATGATTTCACTGAGATATGGCACGCGCAAGCCGGTCACGCTGGGTGTTTGGCGGGCGTGTTCCTGAAAGCCCTGCCACAAATGCGGAAATCCAAATTTGACCATCGCAACCAAAGCCACGGGAGCCAGCGCCGCGAACGCAAGCGGCGCCAGTGGCAACGGCTCGGGTTGCATCCAAAACATTCCCCCGAGCGCCAGCACGATCAGCCCGAAATACGTTGCTCCGATTTGCAGGCTTGTGCAAAGCGTGAGCACCATGCTGGCGGCCATCAACCATGCCCAAGCCCGGGAGGGCGCTTTCTCGCCCGGGTAACTGAATAACCGGCGCGATCGAATCATCGCGTAGACCCCCAGCATTCCCAGCACATGCGCGAGGCTGTCGGGACGATCATGGAACGTGAGCACCAGCACAAAGCCGCCCGCGATTGCGACCGACCACGGCGGCGCGCGCAGGCGATTCAGAATTCCCAGGAGCAGGAGCATGTAAATCCCGAACAGAACCAGATGAAAAGCGATAGCCGCCTGCACGGAAGTGCCGAATAGCAGCATCCAGCCCAGCAACCCAAGCTGATGCAACGGCGGGTAACAGCTATATACCTCTGTCCCGGAAATCGGGAATGCGATGGCGATCGACGGATTGCAATACCGGCCGTTCAGGATGCGATTGACCACCGGCCCGTCGTAGAAGAAGGAGTCATTGGCCGGAACCGGTTGCGCCGAGAGCAGGAACAGCGCGATCTTCCACGCAAAGACCAGGGCGAACACCACGCTGCCGCGATTGAGCTTTGTCATCGTGAAGCGACGCCGTTGCGCCGATCAATCGCTCTTGAGGGGCTTGATTTCGACATTGCGGAAGAACACCTCCGCCCCCTCGGCCTGAAACAAAATCTTACCCTTCCCAAGCGGCACCCACTGTCCGTCCTTCATCTGCTCCAGGTTCGTGAAACGATTGTTCACGTGGCCGTTCACCACGAATTCGCCCGAGTTGCCGCGGGTGATGATGTCCACCGTGTTCCAGCCCGGGATTTCGTATTTCGCACTGTGGCGGATCCGCAGGCTCGGGCCGGGGTCGCCCTGGACAATGGTGACGCCTCCGTCAGCGGCCTCCTGGAACAGCGGCTGGGAGGCGGAATTGGTGCGAACCTGCCTCGTGGTGGAATTGGTGCTGATCGTGGTGATGATGTTGGTGGTCGTCGGATCGACCGTGGTGGTGACCCGCGAATGGACGGTAAAGATATCGCCCGTGTCGTCCTCCATCACCTGGCACTCCACGCTGGTCGGCCAGACGCCGTCCGGCCCGACAATGTGGATCAGGCAGCCGGAATCGCGCCGGCTTTTGGTGCGCGGCTGGAACTTCTTTTCGCCCCACTTGTATTGAAAGCGCAGGTGGTAGTTGGAATATTCATTCTCGGTAATGACGTAGCCGAACGGCTGCCTGCTGCGATCCTCGGCATCCTTGTAAATGTGAATCATCCCGTCATGAACCTGGATCAGGTGATTGGTGTCCTCGTTTTTGGGCCCGCGCGCAATGATCGTGTACCAGCCGTCGAGATTCGTGCCGTTGAACAGTGATGTCCAGCCGCCCTCCGGCTCAGCCGCAGCATCGCGGCCGGAACGGCATCCAGCCACCGCGATAAACAGAACCGCCGCCAGGCCGCCGACAAAAATTAGTGACCCTTTTTTCATGGGAAAACCCTCTTATCCGAGCGCCGGGAAAATCCGCGCCAGCGCCTCCTGCAATTGGGGCAGCGAAAACGGCTTTTCCAGCAGGAGATCAATTTTTGAAACCCGTTCCGCGTCCCACTCGATCATGTTGACGTGGCCGGTGATGAGCATGACAAGTTGCTTAGGCGACTGTTGTTTGATGGCGGTGGCGAGTTCGAGCCCGTTCATTTTCGGAAGTTTGAGGTCGGTGATCACGAGATCGTATTTGCCGGCTTCGAACTTCTGAAGCGCGGTTTCGCCGTCCTGGACAATTTCCACGGTGTGACCGCCGCCGGTGCTCAGCACCATGCGGAAGACCTTGCCAAGCTGCGGTCCGTCGTCCACCACCAGAATCCGTTTGGGTGGAATATGTTGGGCGGTGTCACCCGGTGTCATACTTTCTTCAACGACTCCATCAAAATGCCACGGGCATCCTGACCGTACGTCAACAAACTCCTTACAGCACAGCCAGAGTAATGCCAACATTAATCTGCCAATTTGGCCGGTTTCGGAGATTTCGGAGCGCTTCTTCCCTCAATTCGGCCGCCTTATGTCCGGTAGGAATTGCGGCGGTCCATTCGCCGAAGTGCCACCCCGAACGCCCGCACGTTCACTGCGAATTCGGTGGCGGCCGCCGGGGCGAGTGTTGCTGAACGAGATCTTTTGTCATCCACGTCAGCAGCGGAGCGCTATAAATGATGATCAGGAAACCAGCCAGCATGTGAAATGCCGCCCGGAAAATGATCAAATACATGCCCGATCCCGTCCTGCGAAAAAGCTCCGCCGACGAACTTGAGTTCAAAATAATCGGGATGTACGGCCCCAAGGACGTCAGGTCAAGCGCGGCATCGAAGAAAAACACCAGGGCCTGCAATCGGAGAATAAAAATCGCCAATTCCCTGAGGGTTGCGGTATTCCAAAATCGCCCTTCCGCGTCCGAAATTTTGTGCTCAGCCTTCACCTGGATCGCAACCGATGCGAATTCGGTGGAACGACAGTCGGCGCATGCGACAGCGTCATCCGGGTTGTCGCATTCGCAATAGGCGCATCTCTTCATAGAATCATCCTCTCTCCCGTCGCCGAGCCGAGTTGAGCCATTGCGTCCGGAAAAGTCAAGCGCGCCCGATTGCCGGGAATCAATTCCCGTTGGCCGCCCGCACCCGCTTGCGCCATCGATTGAGACGCCAGAAGAAGATTCCAAAGAACACCGCCCCGCAGCCATTCACTCCCATCGTGTAGCCAAGCTTGTAGGTGCGGCCGGTGTTCTCGGCGGCGTATATGGACACATCACGCCCGATGAGCAGATTCGGCATCGCTGCCGGCATCAACGCGCCGTGGAGCAGTCCCCGCCCGAACCCCGCCGGCCCGCGAACGCGGTTGGATAGCGACATGGAATTGTTTTCGATGGTCCCGATGACGAGCGCCGCCACCAGCAGCCAGAAGATCCGCGGCAGAATCCGCCGTGGATGGCGCGCGGCGGGAGCGGCTTTCGCTTGAGTATCGGACATGGTTTCCGTAGAGCAAGAGCATGTTTTTGAAGCGCCGGGCCCTGCAAGCAGAATATTTCGATCTGCGCGAACGCCCTCCCGCCGAGCTGGCCGAGGCCTACCGGATGCTTCGCCGCATGAACCGCCTCTGCTTCCTCAGCGAACCATTCAAGCGCCGCCTTCCCTTCTGGCTCGGACAGGGACGCTGCCGCTCCCTCTCCATTCTGGACGTGGGCGCCGGCGACGGCTCGCTGGGCGCAGAGCTCACTGAATGGGCCCGGCGACGGCAATGGAATTGGCGCGTCACCAATCTCGACCTGAGCGTGCCCGCCATGCGATTGAATCCCGGCGGGCGATTCGTGGCGGGATCGGCGCTCGCCCTGCCCTTCCGCGACAATTCCTTCGACGTGGTGATCGCCTCGCAGATGGCGCATCATTTTCTCAGCGACGAGGATATCCGCGTTCACTTCCGCGAAGCCTGGCGTGTCACGGGCGACCTGCTCTTCCTCATGGACCTGCACCGCAATCCATTTTTGCTGGGGATGGTCTGGCTCGCGCTCCGATTGGGGAATTATCCGCGCCATTTCCGTTCGGATGGTCTCCTGTCGGTGAGAAAGGGTTTTCGGGTGCGCGAATGGCGTTCCCTCGCCGCGGAAGCGGGCGTTCCGCAGGCCCGGGTCTCACTTTACGCGGGCGCCCGCGTCCTGCTCGGCGCGCGCAAGGCAATCAACCCCTCGACAGGCGCGACCTCACCAGCGTCCGGCGCGCCCGGAACCACCACTTAAACCACCGCACCGTGTCCCGCAGCGGATGAATTTTGCTTTGCTCGTCCTTGTAAATGGCCTTCACGGGCACAAACTTGATCGCGAGACCGCGCGCGACGAACTCCAGCAGGACTTCCGATTCGATTTCGAAATGGCTGGTCGCAATCGGCAGCAAAGCCCACGCGTCCAGCCGCATCAGCCGGAAGCCACATTGCGAATCCGGCAGCCATAGTCCCGCCGCCTCGGACAGTTGCCGACTCATCCACCGGTTCACACGACGCCGCAGCCAAGGCATGTTCGCGACCGCGTCCATCCGGTTGCCGACAACCAGGTCCACACCGCCGCCGCCCGCCGCCGAAAGAATTCCCGGGATGTCCTCCGGCGCGTGCTGACCGTCACCGTCGAGCGACAGCGCCCACGAAAACCCGCCCTCCTGCGCGCGCCGCCACCCCGCGCAGAGCGCAGCGCCCTTGCCCTGAGTGCTCTCCTGCCGGATCACCTCCGCTCCCGCTTCGGCCGCGCGCTCCGCGGTCTGGTCTCGCGAACCGTCGTCCACCACGATCACGTGGGGAAGATGGCATCGCACTCCCTTCACCACGGCGGAGATGGACTGCTCCTCGTTGAGACAGGGAATCACTGCGGCGCATGCCTGGGACCAATCCACAGCCTAAAGCTATGAAACGCACACGGCGTGTCCAGCGCATTCGCCGTGGACGGCGGATCGTTCGCAAGGCTGGTCATGATTATTAAGAGGGATCAAATAATTCTGTGCCAGTACGGTATTCACCCTAGCCAGGGCAGGTTTTATCACCTGCCAAATTAAGATTTGCCCTCGGGCCCGCATCCGTCTTAACTTGGGCGGTGACTTTGAATCCGTTGATGCTCTCCGGGAACACGTTGCAATGCCGAGGCGAAAGCCAGGCTGCGTTGCACGCACGCGCGGCGGAGGTCGCCTATTCCAGGTTTGGACGCGACGTGTTCATCCGGGCAGTTGTGGAAGTTTCGAATTTCTGCCGGGAAAACTGCGCCTACTGCGGCATGCGGCGCGATAATCGCTCGCTCGCCCGTTTTCGCGCGCGTCACGAGCAACTAGCCGAGCTTCTCATCCACCATTGCCCGCCCAGCGTCACCGACGTCAACATCCAGGCGGGCGAAGATCCCATCGCCGCGCGCGAGGTGGTGCTGCCGCTCATCCACACGCTTCGCCGCGAAACCTCCCTCGGCATCAGCGTCTGCCTCGGCTGCCTCGATACCAGGCTTTATGCCGAGTTGAAGAATGCCGGGGCGTCGGTCTACATCATGAAGTTCGAGATTGCCGATGCGGCAATGTATGCCGCGATGCAGTCGCCCCGCACGCAGCAGGAACGGCTCTCGCACATCCGCCAGCTTGCGGCCGGGGGATGGCGGGTCAGCTCGGGATTCATCGCCGGCCTCCCGGGCCAGACCGAGGACCAACTGCTCGCAAATCTTAAACTCGCCAACGATCTTCCCCTGGCCGGGTGCAGCGTGAGCCCGTTCATCCCCGGTGACGAAACCCCGCTGGCCAGGTCGTCCATGGGCAGCATCGATCTCACGTTGAATTGCATGGCCGCCCTGCGGCTGCTTCGTCCCGACTGGGTCATCCCGGCCATCAGCGCCCTCAATCTGGCGGAACCGGGCATGGGCTATCGTCGCGGCCTGCGCACGGGGGCGAATTTGGTCACGATCAATCTCACGCCCGAGGACATTCGCGGCGATTACCTGCTCTACAAGCGCGATCGGTTCATCATGACCGAGGAACGCATCCTCGCCGCCATCACCGCCGAAGGATTGAATCCGTCCACGCAAAGTCTGGCTGATTACTATCGCGAAAACACGCATCAGAAGGCGATGACTGGCGCGAAAGCTGCCGACCGGGCGGCCGCCTGATGGGTTCCCGGGTGATTTCCTCGACCTGACAGTTTTCTTTTCATTCCCGGAAGGCTGCGCTAGCTTCCGGCCCAATGCTCGCGGCCTTTCTCACGACCATCTTCTTCTCCATCTCGGTGATCTGCGGGCATCGCTCGGCACGAATCATCGGTGGAAGCGAAGCTAACTTCTGGCGGCTGGCTGTGGCCGCTTTCTTTCTCGGAGGCTGGGCGTTTCTTTTCGGGCAGGGCGTCTCTGGAGAGACCTTTCCTCTGTTTCTGCTCAGTGGGTTGGTGGGAATCGGTTTCGGAGATGTCGCGCTATTTCAGGCGCTGCCACGGTTGGGCCCGCGTCTCACCCTCCTGCTGACGCGTTGCCTGGCGCCTCCCTTTGCCGCCGCCATCGAGTGGCTCTGGCTCGGAACGACCTTGCGAACCGTCCAGATCCTCTATGCCTCGCTGGTTCTGGCGGGAATTGGCATTTCCTTGTGGCCCGATCGCAGCCCACGCCTTTTGCGGTCGGAAATTCTTCCGGGGGTGATCTTCGCGGCGCTGGCCGCCATGGGGGATGGCTTCGGCGCGATGCTCAGCCGCAAAGCTTACTCGGTGGTTGGCATGCACGCCGCGCACATTGACGGCGCCACTGCCGCCTTTCCAGAGGATCATCGGCGGGCTGTTCATCGCCGGAATTTTTCTGCTGGTCGCAAAATCGCGACAGGCCCCACAAACTGCCCTTCCCTGGAAGGAGAAATGGCGGCGAGCCTGGCCGTGGGTGCTGGCCAACGGACTTGCCGGCCAGACGATCGGCGTGAGTTGCTATCAGTGGGCCTTTCAGACGACGCCGGCCGGTGTGGTCCTGCCGATCGTCGCCACCACGCCGTTGGTGGCCATGCCGATCACGCGCCTGATGGATCAAGAGCGGATTACCATACATGCCATCGTCGGCGGGATCATCGCCGTGGCCGGGGTCATCGGGCTGGCATTGGTGTCAAGATGATCCGGCACATCGTCCGACGCGCATCAAGTATTCCTCCATAACGGCCTTTACGTATGTCCCGACCTCCGGCTCCTCGGATTGCCGCGGCCCGGCCACATTCAGGAATCTGATATTGCAGGTCCGAACGAAGTCGTCCAACCGCTGCGCCCCGCGGTCTCCGTCCACCTGCCTGGAAATGTGCAGCCACGGTTTGCCATGGCTCCCGGCGTACTGTGCCGTCAAGGCTGATCCGCCCCGCAATTCTCTTCCCATGCTGATGATTGCCGTCCCGTCCGAATCGCGCACGTTCCATTCCGTGCGCTGGGAAGAGTCGGGGCTCGGCGTCTCCGTCAGTTCATATCGGGTGTCGATTGTACCGTCCTCCGCTCGACGGCCCTTCGGGCACCAGCCTCCGTGCGGCACATTGCAGGCAATTCCGATATCCAAAGCCGCCCGGTCCGCTCCCGTCTGTCCGCCGGAAATGATCTTTCGGATGCCCCCGCCAATCAACCCGATTGCCCGCGCCTGCGCCAGTATGCCCATTCCCAAGGATTAAAGCCTGGTAAACGATGATTCAAGCGGGGCTCCCCTGCCCGCTTCGCACTTAGAGCGTTTGAAGAAATTCTGTGGCCATTCGGGGCGAGGATTTTTGGGTTTTGGCGAGGCTTTGGCGAAGGAGCAGGTTCAAAGCAACCCTGTGACTGAGCCGAAACGAAGCCAAAACCCAAAAAGACCGCCTCCAACCTCTTTCTCATCGAATGGCTACAGTAT
>Ga0070741_10000971_pt1 | contig 94110 bp, 85 predicted proteins | sample Coa_R1_4_FD_66440 | JGI IMG/M metagenome (GOLD analysis project Ga0070741, IMG submission 66440) | Surface soil microbial communities from Centralia Pennsylvania, which are recovering from an underground coalmine fire - Coalmine... | ecosystem: Environmental > Terrestrial > Soil > Unclassified ...
AGTTTCTCGCGCCGTGGGACATGAAGGCCGTCGTCGCCAAGGCCGAGAGCGGCGGGAATCGGCAACTGCTGGTCACCGAGCGCGGGTTCTCCTTCGGCTACAACAACCTGGTTTCCGATATGCGGGCGGTCGTGATCATGCGCGATTTCGGCTATCCGGTGGTCTTCGACGCGACCCATTCGGTGCAACTGCCTGGGGCGGGCGGTGAGCGTTCGGGCGGCCAGCGCGAATTTATCGCGCCGCTCGCGCGGGCCGCCGTCGCCGCCGGCGCCGATGCGGTCTTCATGGAGGTTCACGAAGAGCCCGACCGCGCGCTGAGCGACGGTCCCAACTCCTATCCGCTGGATCTGCTCCCGCGTCTGCTCACCGAGCTGAATCGTCTCCGCGCGCTTATCCTCGAAGGCCGGCCCGACGGTGCGGCCTGATCAGACTACCCATACGCCGATGCCTCAGTTGCGCCGATGATGAGTCCGCGGCAAATTGCGCGCCTTCTGGGCGTGATCGGAGTGGTGGCCGTGGTCGCCATCGTGGCGACCACGGTCGTGGTCGTGCGCGGGCATAAGACTTCCGAACAGCTGGCCAAACATCTGGTCGGCATCGCGCCCGGCTCGCTCCTGCACGCCCATAATTTTCATTGGACCCAGATGAAGAACGATCGCAGCGAATGGGTGCTGAAGGCCAAAGATGCGACCTACTCCGACGACAAAACCAGCCTGCTCCTCACCGCGCCGGAGGTCATAATGGTGGACAAGGACGGCAAGCGCGTGGACCTCACCGCCAGTGCCGCGAAGCTGACGATGGACGGCAACCACATCAAAAGTGCTAACATGACCGGTGGCGTGACGGTTCACTATGGTGATTTCGTGGTAACCACCGCCAGTGCGACATTTACGCCGGATTCGGATGACCTCGAGGCGCCGGGCCCGGTGCAGATCGAAAGTCCGGACCTGCAGGTGACCGGCATCGGTCTCAAAGGGCATCCCCGGGCCCAAATCTTTCAACTGCAGCAGCAAGTGAACACGCGCATCACCCCCAGGCGGCAAAGTGACCAGGCGAAAGCTTCCTGAAGCACGGTTGAACTCGGGCGCGTCGCACGCCGTCGATGCCGCCGCCGGCAAACGGATCAAGCGGATGGCACTGAACGTGGTGCTAATCGCGATACTGACGCCGAGCGGCGCAGCCCGCGCGCAGAACGCGGGTTCCGTCGCCCGGTCCAGCCAGGCCTCGTCCAAGGCCGGCAACGCCGCGGGATCGACGGGGAAGTCCGCGGCCGGCGACAAGCAGACGGGCGCGCAGTCCGAGAGCCCTTTCGGCGACTTCTCGAACTCGAATCGAGGACCGGTCAATGTCGTGTCCGATTCGATGAACCTCGATTACAAGAGCAACAAGGTGCTCTTCGCCGGTCACGTCCACGCAACGCAGGCCGACGCGCAGCTCACCAGCAACACCCTCAACGTGCAGTACGGCAAGGACTTCCATGAGATCCAGAATGCCGTCGCCGACGGCCAGGTCCATCTGAGTCAGGGGCTGCGCTGGTGCACGGCGGATCACGGCGTCTTGAACCAGGCCGTGCATACGGTAGTTTTAACGGGGAATCCCGTCTGCCACGACGGCCAGGACCAGATAAGTGGACCGAAGATTACGGTTCACCTTGACACCGGCAAAAGCGAAGTCGAAGGCGGTGTAAGGGCGGTGTTCTTCCCTCGACAGAACAAAACCGGCGATAATGGAGCCACCGCCGAGAACCAGACCAGCTCGGCCAGCGATCCGGTGAAGTAGCCTTATCTGCACATGGCGCTCGAAGCACGAATCAGTATCGAACCGCGTTTGCGTCATCAGCTCGTGATGACGCCGCAACTGCAGCAGGCGATAAAGATCCTGCAGCTTTCCCTGCCTGAGCTCGAGGCCGTGGTGCAGAACGAACTGGAATCGAATCCGATGCTCGAGCCTCTCGACCATAGCGTGGCGGAAACGGCCGCCGAGGCGGGGACCGGCGAGGATCTGGCGCCGGCGGACGGCGAGCCGCTGCCGCCTGAGCCCGAACAGGTGTCGGGCGAAGTCGCGGGTGAATGGGACGGACTCGAACCGTCTTTACCCGCCAGTGAAGCGCCGGTTGGCGAGGGTCCCGATGCCGCCGCCGAGATTCGCGATCCCAGTATCGACAAACTGGATTGGCGCGAATATCTCGATACCTATTCCAACAACTGGCAGGACGGCGAGCCGCCGGGCGATGACGACGAACGTCAGCGGATGCTCGAAAATCGACTCACGCGGCGCACTTCGCTCGAAGACCACCTGATGTGGCAACTGCGGCTGTCCAACCTGAATCAGGAAGAGCTCCGGATCGGCGCGAGCATCATCTACAACCTGAACGACGACGGCTATCTGGAAACTCCGCTCGAGGAACTTGCGGCGCAGCTCGAAACCACGGTCGAGAAGGTGGAGAAGGTGCTGCGGCAGGTGCAGCGGCTCGATCCCCCGGGCGTGGCGGCGCGCGACCTGCGCGAATGCCTGCTCGCACAGTTGCGCAATCTCGGGATGGAGGAATCGCTGCCGGCGCGGATTATCCGTGATCATCTCGGGCTGCTCGAGAAGCATCGCTACCCGGAGATCGCCAAAGAACTCGGCGTTTCACTCGATATGGTGCGCGAGGCCGCCCGCAGTATCGCCCTGCTCGAGCCCAAGCCCGGCCGGGATTACGGCGGCGCGGAACCGGCCTATATCGTCCCTGACGTGTACATTCAGAAGGTCGGTGACGACTTCACCGTGACGCTCAACGAAAGCGCGGTGCCGCGCCTGCGCCTGTCGAATTTTTCGCAGCGGATGCTCAATGACGCCACCGTCGGCACCTCGACCAGGGAATACCTGCAAGAGCGGATGCGATCGGCGCGGCTGCTGGTGCGCTCGATTTACCAGCGCCAGCAAACGATCGCGAAAGTGGCAAACTCCATCGTCAAGTTCCAGCGCGCCTTCTTCGAGCATGGCGTGAGCCATCTCAAACCGTTGGTGCTCAAGGATGTCGCCGAAGATATCCGGATGCACGAATCGACGATCAGCCGCGCGACCGCCAACAAATACGCGCATACGCCGCGCGGCATCTTTGAGCTCAAATTCTTCTTCACCTCCGGCGTCAAGGCGACCGACGGCGGGGACGTGAGCGCAGAGACCGTCAAGGAACGGATTCGCGAGCTGATCGCGGCGGAGTCGCCGACCAACCCCCTGTCGGACCAGGCAATCGCGGAGATGTTGAGTAACGATCAGATCAAAATCGCCCGGCGCACGGTGGCCAAATACCGTGACGCGCTGGGGATTTTGCCTTCGAGTCGCCGCAAGAAGGCTTGAAGTCGATCAGTGGTAAGCAGAGGTTAAGAATCATGAGGTATCCAGCAAGCACAACCGCCGCCGGGCGGGGTAAGGTCAGCAGGGCTCAACGGGCGGCGCGACGCCGGCCTTCCGAGATGAGGCTTTGCTTCACCTTTCGCCACTGCGAGCCGACTGAGGCGTTGAAAGCCTTTGCTGAACGGAAATTCGCCCGCATCGCGAAAAGTCTCAAGCGCTCGTGCGAGGTGCATCTGATTTTCTCGGTCGACAAATATCGTCAGAGCGGCGAAGCGACGGTCAAGTCGGGACGTTTTTCCTTTGTCGCCCAAACCACCGACAAGGATCTGTACGCCGTGATCGACGGCCTCATCGACAAGGTTGACCGCCAACTGAAGGACCACCTCCATCGTGCGGAGACCGGTCGCACCCGCGCGCTGTCGGCTGCCGAAGCGCTGGCCGAGGCCTGAGTGGCGATAGGGCAGCGTTTGCAATGAAGATCGCCGAAATCCTCGCGCCGCAGTATGTGATCGCGGAGCTGACCGCTGAAACCAAACCGCAGATCCTGCTCGAGCTGGCGAAACGGCTCGCCGAAGGACAGAAGCAGGTCTCCCTCAACGATCTCAAAGCGGTGCTGAGCGAGCGCGAGCGTCTCGGCTCGACCGCGATCGGCGACGGCATCGCCATCCCCCACGGCAAGGTCCCGGGGATTCAACAGATCGTCGGCACCTTCGGCCGCTCCACCAAGGGGGTCGATTTCGACTCGCTCGACGGCAAGCCGACCCATCTGTTTTTCCTGCTGGTCGCGCCCGAGGACTCGGCGAGTCTTCATCTGAAGGCGCTGGCGCGGGTTTCCCGACTGTTTCGCGACAATGCGTTTCGTGAGAACCTGATGAAGGCCAAGGACGCGGCCGAGATCTATCAGCTCATCCTTGAAGAAGACAGCCGGTACTGAACGGTCTGCGCAAACGCGGCTGGTTATCGTAACCGGCGTATCCGGTTCCGGGCGCGCGACGGCGATGCGCGTGCTCGAGGACCTGGGCTTTTACTGTATCGATAATCTGCCGGTCGCGCTCGCGCCCGATGCGGTCCGGCTCGCCGCCCATCATCAACCACCGGCGGAGCGTGTCGCTCTCGGCATCGATCCGCGGGAGCGCCTGTTTTTTCCCGAATGGCCGCAAACCTTCGAGCTTCTCGAACGGGAAGGATTCGTTCCCGAGATCCTGTTTCTCGATGCCGCCGACGGCGTGCTGGCGCGCCGCTACTCCGAGAGCCGCCGACCCCATCCGCTTGCCGAGACCGGCCTGGGCATCACCGACAGTATCCGGCGCGAGCGTATCGCCCTGGCCGAGATGCGCGAGCGGGCGACGCGCATCATCGATACCACCGCGACTACGGTTCATGAGTTGCGCGAGATTATCACCGCCGCCGTGATGCATCAGGGGGACAGCGACGGTTTGGAAATCGCCCTGGTCTCCTTCGGCTATAAATATGGCATCCCGGTCGGCCTCGATCTGATGTTCGACGTACGCTTTGTGCCCAATCCGTTTTTCGTCAATGAGCTGCGGGCGCTCGACGGCACCGATGAGCGCGTCCAGGCTTACGTCATGAGCCACGAGGAGGCGCGGCGGTTTATCGCCGATATCGGCGCGCTGCTCGACTTTCTGCTGCCGCTTTATCGGCGCGAGGGCAAAAGCTATCTCACGATCGGCCTTGGCTGCACCGGCGGGCGCCATCGCTCGCCGGCACTGATTCGCGAGCTGAACAAGCGCCTCGCCCAGTCCGGCTTCGGCACCACGATTCGCGATCACGATCTGGCGCGCTCATGATCATCCGATGAGCGCAACCAGGATGATCGCCGGGTTTGGGCGCGTATGAGCTTTCCAGCTTCGGACGCTGGTCGCTGGCAGAAGGTTGTCACATAACGGGCCGCTCTCTACAATTTAGGCGATCCCACGATGGCCGCAGTAAGTCCCATACCTGCTCCGGAGCGGCGGGAAAGCCGCTCTTTGCTCTCGAAGGCGCTCCGCACCGCCTTTCTGCTCGTCCTGCTTGGCGGGTCGCTCTACCTGATGGTCGATCATCGCGGATGGTTTGAGAACCCGCGCACGATCAAGACCGAAGTGATATCATGGGGCGCCTGGGGTCCGGCCATCTATATCCTCCTGTATGCGGTTGGACCGTCCTTCCTGGTCCCGGGCGCGGTGATGACGATCGCCGGCGGCCTGGCGTTCGGCGCGCTTTGGGGTGGCGTCTGGTCGCTGATGGGCGCCAATCTGGGCGCGCTGTTGGCCTTTGCCGCAGGCCGCGTGCTCGGTCGCGGATTCGTCGAAGGGGTTATCGGCGAACGCTTCCACAAGCTTGCCGATCGTCTGGTGCGCAGCGGTTTTTTCATCATCCTTTATCTGCGCATCGTGCCGATCATCCCGTACAACGCCCTCAATCTTTTGGCCGGCGCTTCGCCCATCAATTTCCGCGATTACCTGTGGGCGTCACTGATCGGAATGATCCCCGGGACGATCCTTTTCGCGTTCCTCGGCGACGCCCTGTGGCATCCGACGTCGCCGCGTTTCGCCCTGGCGGTCGGATTGATCGCCTGCTGCTTTGCCGCGGGCGAGGCCTATCGGCGCTTCCGCAAAATACCGGTCGAGGTCTGAACCGGCGCGCCGGCCGCGCTTCGCCGCATTTTTCCTCCACCAACCTCGCGAAAAAGCCCGGAGTTTCGGACCGACTCCGCTCTATGGTACAAGGTGACCGTTGGCATTCGGCCTGCCCTGTATGAACTACTTCAACCATCGATCCGCTGAACTCTATGCCGAGGATGTCGCGGTCCGCGACCTCGTGCGCGATCTCGGCACTCCGCTTTACATCTACAGCGCGCGAACCCTGCGACGGCACTTCCGCGTGATGCGCGAGGCGTTTCGCGATACGGAAGTGCTCGTCTGTTTTGCCATGAAGGCGCTCTCGAATCTGAGCGTGCTCAAACTTTTTGCCGATCTCGGTTCCGGCTTCGACATCGTCTCCGGTGGCGAGCTGATGCGGTGTATGCGCGCCGGGGCCGATCCGCGCAAGATTGTTTTTTCCGGCGTCGGCAAGACCGACGAGGAGATCGAGGCCGCGTTGCGCGCAGGAATTCTCATGATCAACGCGGAGTCGCGGCCCGAGCTGGGGCGTATCTCTGCCGTCGCCGGCCGCCTGGGAATTCAGGCGCCGGTCAGTTTGCGCGTTAATCCGGATCTCGATCCGGGGACCCATCCGCACATCTCCACCGGCCATCGCGACAGCAAGTTCGGCATCCCGCTCGCCGAAGTGGATCACTATTACGCTGAGGCGCGCACCCTGCCGAATCTTGAATTGGTGGGCCTGAGCACCCATATCGGTTCGCAGATAACCGAGCTCGCGCCGTTCAACGAAGCGGCGGACAAGGTCGCGAGCATCGTCAAACGGCTGCGCGCCAACGGGATCGCGCTCAAGTATCTCGACCTCGGCGGCGGCCTCGGCATTCCTTACCAGGAGGAGCCGCCGCCGCCGTCGGCGTATGCGCATACGCTGACCGGCCCGCTGCGCGATTCAGGTCTCAAGCTGATTATCGAGCCGGGGCGCGTGCTGGTGGGCAATGCCGGCATCCTCGTCACCCGGGTGCTTTATGTGAAGGAGACCGATGCCAAACGCTTTATCGTGATCGATGGCGCGATGAACGACCTGATCCGGCCGGTTCTGTACGAGGCCTATCACGAGATTCGCCCGGTGGTTGCGCGCGACGGCGCGCGGATCCTCACCGCCGACGTGGTCGGTCCTGTCTGCGAGAGCGGCGATTTCTTCGCCCGCGAACGCGATCTGCCAGAAGTGCAGAGCGGCGATTTGCTGGCCGTGATGAGCGCCGGCGCCTATGGCTTCGTGATGGCGTCGAATTACAACAGCCGCCCGCGTCCCGCCGAAGTGATCGTCAGCGGCAGCAACTATCTGGTCGTGCGCGAGCGCGATACCTTCGAGGATATCGTTCGCAACGAGAAGCTCCTCGCTATCCCGCCGGGTCCCGATGCCTAAACTGCCGTTCGTCAAGATGCATGGCTGCGGCAACGATTACATCTACCTCGTTGCCGATAAGCTGCGGCCGGCCGATCCCTCGACGCTGGCGCGGCGGCTGGCCGATCGCAGGTTCGGGATCGGCGGCGACGGGCTCATCATGCTGTGTCCTTCCGCCAGCGCCGACACCCGGATGGAGATGTATAACGCCGACGGCAGCCGGGGCGAGATGTGCGGCAACGGCATCCGCTGCCTGGCGCGGCTCTATCACGAAAGGGATCGTGAACGCCGGAATCCGATCACCGTCGAAACTGATTGTGGCGTAAAGACGGTCACGCTCGTGGCGCGCGATCGCGCGTTTGCGGCGACCGTCGATATGGGCGAGCCGATCCTCGAAGGACGCGATATCCCGGTGGCGCAGGACGGACTGATCATCGACTATCCGCTCGCCGTCGGCGCCGAGACCGTCAGGATAACCGCGGTCTCGATGGGTAATCCGCACTGCGTTGTCTTTGTTCCTGACGACCGGATCTTTGCTCTCGACGACACCGCGTTTGCCGCCCTCGGCCGTCAATACGAGCATCATCCGTTCTTTCCGCGTCGCGTGAACACGGAATTCATCCTGCCGTTATCGCGCGAGCGGCTGCGGATGCGCGTCTGGGAGCGTGGGTCCGGCGAGACCCTGGCCTGTGGAACCGGCGCCTGCGCCGCTCTGGTCGCGGCGGTGCTGACCGGACGCGCGGAGCGCCGTGCAACCCTCGAACTGCGCGGCGGACGGCTCGAAATCGAATGGCGTGAAAATGGACCGGGCGCCAATCATGTCTTCATGACCGGCGAGGCCGTGGAGGTCTTTCGCGGCGAAATCGAGCTCGACGAGAGTGAACTGGTCCAGCACGACGGGAGGCCGTAGCCAATGTTTACTGGCGCCTTCTCTGCATTGATTACGCCGTTCCGCGACGGCGCGGTGGACGAACGCGCCCTGCGCGACCTGGTCGAATGGCAGATTCAGTCCGGAATCGACGGGCTCGTGCCGTGCGGCTCGACCGGCGAATCGGCGACGTTGTCGCATGCCGAGCACGAACAGGTCATCCGACTGGTCATTGAACAGGCACGGCGGCGCGTGCCGGTGATCGCCGGCACCGGCTCCAACTCCACGGCGGAAGCCGTCCGCTTGACCACCTTCGCCCGCGAAGCCGGCGCCGATGCGGCCCTGCTGATCTCGCCCTATTACAACAAGCCGACGCAGGACGGGATCTTCCGCCACTACCAGACGATCGCGGCCGCCGTCGATCTGCCGCTCTTCGTTTACAATATCCCGGGTCGTACCGGTTCGAACATCCTGCCCGAAACCTTTGCCCGCATGTGCGAGATAAAGCAGGTGGTCGGCATCAAGGAAGCCTCGGGTTCGATGGATCAATGCTCGGATATCCTCGGGCTCTGCGGCGAACGGCTGACGCTGATGTCCGGTGACGACTCGCTGACCCTGCCGCTGATGGCGATGGGGGCGCGGGGGGTAATCTCCGTCATCACCAACGTCATGCCGCGCGAGATGCATGACTTAACGGCGGCGGCGCTGGCCGGCGATTTCGCCCGGGCCCGCGCGCTGCACTTCCGGATGCTGCCGCTGATGCGCGCGCTTTTCGTCGAGACCAATCCGATTCCGGTCAAGCAGGCGCTCGCCTTCATGGGCAGGAGCAGCAACGAGATGCGCCTGCCGCTCATCGCCATGACCGCCGCCGGGGCGGAAAAGCTGCGCGGCGTGATGAGCCAACTGCGCCTGGTCTAGTTGCCGATCAGCCCGGTTTCGCGGGGCTGAGGTCGGCGGAACTGGCTGACCCTTGAAATGTGGTGTGCGGCTGCGTCGGTACGCTGTTGATCAGCCAGACCTGCTCCTTGACCGATTCGAACACCAGCCGGCCGTTGCGGCTGATGAAATTCGACACCGCAGGACTGTGATCGTGCAGCGAGGTGCCGATAATCCACACGCGTCCGGCGCGCGCCGTCACGTCCTGCATCTCACCCAGGTTGCGTAGCTGCGGCGAACCGAGCCATTTATCGATTAGCGTGATCGGCTTGATTCCGCCGTCGTAGAACATCCGCAACGCCAGCAGACTGTTCAGGCAGTAGTCGGGGCGGATCGTGCCGCCCGAATCAAAGAAGAACATGTGCGGGTTCATCGAGACCACGATATCCCCCGGAAGCATGTGGTTCAGTACGTACATGTTCGGGTCGTGATAGTTGGTTTTGTAGGGAACGTTAACGCGATCGTACCAAACCGGAATTTCGGGATCCGGCGCGAGACGATAGAGCCGCATCACCTTCTGATTGCTGGCCAGCACCAGGATAACCATCGCCATGGTCATCGAGATGGCTTTGAGCGCAGTGTTCCAGCGCGGCAGGCGAATCTCGGCGAACAGATCACAGAGCGCGATGAAGCTGGCGGCGCTTGCCAGCACCAGCGACGAGAGCCAGATGAAGCAGTAACGCGGCGCGTAGTGGTCGAGGAAAAATGTATAGCAGATATACAGTGCAATCAGACAGACGTCGATATAGAGCAGGGCGCGATTCCGAAACGCCAGCGGAATCGCGAGAATGGCGACGATCGTTATCAGGATATGATTTTCCGCGAAGAATAGTATTCCGAGATAGTACAGCGGGTTGAACACCAGGCGGTCGAGCGGAACTATCGCCGGCGTACAAATATCGCTCAAGTCCTTCATCACGCCCAGATAGTCGGCGGCGCCCGAGATCTGTCGGTAACAGAGCTGGCAAATGACGACCGTCGAAACCACCGCGAAGCAGCGCCAGAGCGTCGGATCAAGGACCCATTCGTCCCACTGTCCCCACTTGATCACCAGAATCGCGACAAACAGGGTAATGACAACGAACCCGCTGGCCTCCCAGGAAAAATACTGAAGGATAAAGAACAGCGACGTCAGGCGCATGAATTTCGCGTTGATGCCGCGTCCTTTGATCGTCTCCCAGAAGCACCAGAAGGTCAGCGCCGAGAAGAATCCCTCCTGCGACGGATAGAAGGCGTCCTTCGCCCAGTTGATCGGTATCGGCAGAAGCGCCCATAGTAGCGCCGCCAGAAGGCCCACGCGCCAATCGAACATCCGGCGCCCAATATAGCCGACCAGACCAATGGTCAGCGTCGAGAAAATCAGACTGGGCAGGCGATACGCGGTGATACATCGCCCGAGAAACGCCGTGAAGAACGCTATCGGATAGGGCACGAGCTCGTAGGTCGCCAGATAGCGCGTATAGCTGCCGGCGTGGACCAGCGGAAACCCATACTTGGGTATCGCCCACGACGCCACGACCATCGCCGTCTCGTCATGCACCATCCAGGTCTTGTTGAAGCGATCGAAGCGCAGCAGAAAGCCGATCACCACGATCGCGAAGAGCGCGATCCATTGCCATTCGAAGCGCCGCGGTTCGGTCGTTGCGGTCGATAAGCGGAGCGGCGCAGGTTGTCGGGCCGCGAACAGCAACAGCTTGCTGAGCAGGAACAGAACGATCAGCGACCACGCGATAACCGGCGTGAAACACCAATCGTAGGGTAGTCGGACGTCGAAGGTGCTCAGGAACATCGCCAGCACCGCGAGCCCAATCGGCACGTGCAGCAGCGCGTCGAAGCTCCACACCGGTTCGGGACCAACGTCCGGTTTCGCGAACAGCAGCCCGACGAAATACCAAAGGAGAACCAGCGCGGCGGTCACGGGCAGGATGGTCAGGGTCCAGTTGCGGGCGATCCAGGTGTCCTGACCCGGAACCAGAATCCCGTTCGCGGCCACCCAGACCGGCGGACCCCACGGTGCCGCGACGAAATCGCCGGCGATTGAAGCCGGGATCTCCCGCGCCGAGCCGTCAAGATTGGGCAGCCGCACGTTCCATCCGGGACCGGTCGCGATTCGCCATAGATGACCGTCGGGAAATTCGGCAAGGCCGTCGGCCATCAGGGCCGGCGCGCCGAGGCCGGCGTGCAGCCGGATTACGATCGTGTTCTCGCCGGCTCGCAGATAGGGTGAAATATCATAGGCGGTCAGCGCCAGCGCGGTCTGCGGCGCATCGCCCGGCGTCATCGTCAAAGGAAAAACCTGGGCAGCGGTCGGCGCCGGCGGTGGCGAGATGTCGCCAGTGCTGGGCGGCGCGTTCGGCGTCGTATCGGGATTATCGGGGATCGCCATGATCTGGGCGGGCGAGAGCGACTTGGTCGCGCCCAGCGAACCGGCGTACTTGTAATTGCTCTGCGACCCCTGGCCACCGTTATGCCCCTGTCCATTGGTGCTCGCCGCGCCGCCGGTCGCGCCGCCCGTGGAGGCCGGTCCGGACGGTACGACGGCCTGCATCGACGGCTGCGGCTGGCCCGCGCTCGCATAGGACGCGTTGCCGGCGTAGCCGGTCGGGCCGCCGAGCGAGCCGCCGCCGCCCATCCCGCCGCCACCGCCATACGGCAGCGTTCCGCCCAATGATGTGACTGAGTTACCCGAGGCTATCGAGTTGGTGGAGGTGGAGAAGGTGGTCGCCGTACTCGAAGTCAAGCTGGAGGAGCCGAGCGAGGAGGTCGGTTCACCGGTGTTGGGATCGATCGTCGCGCCGATCTGATCGGTCGACTGGCTCGGACTCGCCTGCGAGCCGGACTCGTTGCCATTGTACTTCGCGTTCGACGAGATGATCGCCGAGACGCTCGCGCCGACCAGGGAGACGTTGGTGTTGGTGCTTTCCGCGCTGTTCTTGAACTGCGTGAGCTGGCTCTGCTCGATCGCTGAATAGATATGCGAACCTGGCAATCCGCCGCGCGGCGTAATCAGCACCGGCAGCTTGGAATAACGCGTCGCCGTTCCCGTCAGGATGACCGGGGCGTTGGGCCCGAAGAGCTCGGCCTCCACGGTCGTGGGCACGGTTTGCGCGAGCTGACCGTTGACGGTGACGCTATAGGCGCCGTTGGCCGCCAGCTCGAGCCATCCGGCGCGCGGGCGTTCGGCGGCGTGGAAGCGGTTGGTGAAAATCATCGCGCCGCGCACGTTATTGGGCCCGGTAATCCACTTGCCGTGCGCCCAGGCCGTGAGCAGACGCGGATCGACGCTGAGCGGCAACAGCATCGAGATATCCGCCGGCGTGCCTGCCGCCGCGGCGAACCGCCACGACGAGTCATCGTAGGCCGGCGCCGACCACAGGGCGCCGCCGGGAATCGAGGAGGCCGCCGGGGTGGCGCGCCACGTCGTATCGGTGACGAATTCCCGCGCCGGCGCGCCGGCCACCTTGATCGAGCCGCGCACGATAATCTGCCGGCGGCCAATCGAGGAATCGCCGGCGACGTAGACCGCGACCACATTCTGACCGGGGGCCAGCAGCGCGGTTATATCGTAGATATTACTCGGTCGGGCGCCGGGAAATTCATAGTTATCAAGCTGGACGTTGTTGACTACCAACTGATACGAGCCAGTCGCGGCGATCATCAGCCACGCGCTCTCGATATCGCTCTCGATATACAGATCCTTGCGGAAATATCCCGCGTCGCCCTTGTCCGCGACCTGAATCCATTGGGCTTTGCCGAAGTCAGGCGGATAGGTTTTGGTCAGGGGCATCACGAAGGTGCGACAGATGAAATAGCCCAACGCGATACCGCAGCCGACTACGCACAACAGAGCCAGCCGACCCTCGCGGCCGGCCAGATAACGCCGCCAACGACTCATCAAAAAACTCCCGGACCGGAGCTCGCGCTCGCTCCGCGCGTATTGAATGTATAGTCAATATGATAGGACAGGTAATAATCGTAATGGGCGGCGCCGGGGTTACCAAGCCAGTTCTCCGCGTCACCGAGATTGTTATAGAGAAGCCCCGTCATCAGCGCATCACTGCATCGGCTCAGATAGTCTTCGCTGACTCGCTTCAAATCCTGATAGCGTCCCACGGTCGGGTAGCCCATCCCAACGTAGTAAGCCGCCAGCCAGTTGTAATGATCGTTGCGGAGCACCTGGTCCCATTGCGTGACCGCCTGACCGAACGCGCCCGCCTGGAACAGATGCCAGCCCAGGACCAAACGCATGTCATTGGCGCGAATCCGCGCAATCTCACCGAAATCGCCGGGCTGAGTAATCAGTTCGTCGTAGAGTCTGATGGCGCGCGGAATGTCACCGACGCTCGCCTGTAGCTGATCTTCGGCGAACAGGCGCTCGGCCAGATAAACCTTGTATTCCGGCTGACCGGTTTCGCGCATCGCCGCATAGATGCTGCCCATCCGCTGATAGACGCGCGGGTTCAGTCCGTACCAGCGATCGAGGACCATCGCACGGCGGAAAGCGGCCAGCGACTGCGCATACTTGCCCTCGGCCTGATAGGCGACGCCGCGGGCAAAGGCCGCTTGCGACGCTATCGGCCGCGCGAGGCTGAAAGCGATCATCAGGGCACAGGCCACGGCCGTCGCCGTACCGAGGCGGAGACGTTCACGGCGGTCGGCCGCGAACGCGCCGGCTATCAATCCCAGGCCCGTCGCCAATGCGGCATACCAGCCGAGTCCGAGGTAGGTCCAGCCGCTGAAGATGCGATCGTAAAGCGTCTCGAAACTCAGCACCGGGAAGACGTCGGGCTCCATCTGCGATTCCGCGATCGGCGAGCCGTTCATCAGCGACCACCAGTCGGTCTGCCGCGAAAGCTGCAGCAGCAGATTGGCGTCGTTCAGCACGATACGGCATCCCGCCCAGACCGTGAAAACCACGGCCAGGCAGCCGACGAAATACTGCAGGCGTGGCCAGTGCATCAGGCAGGCGATCCCGCCGATCAGCATCAAGATGCTGATGATCACGCCGAAAGATAAAATGACTACTCGCGGATGGTCCAAATGGTACCCGAAAATCGAATAGCCATATCCGGGCAGATCCTTACTGAGCGTAAAGTTGGCCCAGTAAAAAAAGTTCGCCAGGAAGATGCCGAACAGGACCCCGGCGAAGCCGCAGAGCCGCGATATCTGCTCATTACTCACGATGCACGGCGCTCCATCTCAGGTTCTTCGCGACGCGTCCATTGGGCGACGAACGGCCCCCAGAAGCGCATGGCCTCCTTGAACTGGCTGATTTCACTCTCGGTGAAGGCGCCCAGCACGAACAACAGGGCGACGTAAAGCAGCAGAGCAGGCGGAAAGACCAGGACCAGCAGCAGCAGTGAATTGGCGGCCAGCAGATGCAGCAACGCGCCGACCGGCACCGCCGCCACGCAGGGCCGCCACAGAACGGCGAAGATTTTCAGCGGAAAGCCTTCCTGCCACATACAGGCCACCCAGGCGACGAGCAGCAGCCCGTCACTGAGATTCATCCCGATGCAGGGTCCGAGGAAACCATATTTGCGAGTGAGTATATAGTCGAAAACGATACGGAGAATCAGGGCCGCGGTGGTACTGATAAACAGGAAACGCTGACGGCCGAGCGCGGTCAGCAGCAGAAAATACGGGCCGGACGCGAAAATCAGCCAGACGGTTATACTGATGATCCGCGTGGCGGGAATCGCCGGCGCATATTTCGCTCCCAGCAGGCCCGTGGTGATCGCCGCCGGGCAGAGCAGAAACGGCAGGGCCATCACCATGCCGACGAAGGCAAACCACTTGACCCCGCGTTCATAGGCTTCGGCGAACTCGGTGCGCGGTCCGCTGGCCGCCGCCGTCCGCGAATAGAGCGGGAACAGCGCATTGATGACGAGGCCCGGCAGGTAGCGAAGCCCGCTCGCCAGACGGCTCGGTCCGCTGAAGAAGCCCGCAGCCATCGTGCCGGCCACCGCGGTCGCGACGAAGATATCCGCCGGCTCGGCCACCAGGCGCACGACGCCCGCGCCGCCGACCGGTATCGCTTCGCGAACGAGATACTTCCACAACTTGAGGTCGAACCTGAGATGCGGCCGCGCATAGCGCCGGCTCACGATCCAGTGCATCAGCAGCAGCGGCGGCACAATGGCGAGGAAATGCGCGACGACCGCCCCGCCGAGTCCGGTGCCGAGCAGCAGCGCGCCCAGCACGAAGCCGAACAACAGCACCTTGTGCAGCACGAAGCAGATGCCGTGCAGTTCCCAGTTCTCCTGCGAGAGCAGCACCGCGCTGTAGTAGCCGATGAAGACATGGACGAGCCGCGCGATCCCCATCGTCGCCGTCAGCACCGCCAGCCGATGGTCGAAGTGAAAGAAGGGAATCACCCCGGCCATCACGAGGCAGGCGATCGCGATATACGGCAGCGCGAGCGTCATCGCGGCGCCGAGCAGCTCACCGATACGATCGCGGTCGACCGCCATATCGCGCATCAGGATGCTGTTGAGGCCGCTATCGGCGAAGCGCTCGAGAATCATCCCGAAGCTGAACATGAAGTTGAACGCGCCGTAATCGGAAACACTGACAAAGCGCGCGATGACGATGAAAGTCGCCGACTGCAGAATGCCCGCAACCGCGATCGTGAGCCCGCCGACCGACAGGTTCTTGGCGATCCGCTGGGATTGCTTCATGGCGCCCAGTGCCAGGTGCCGCCGGCGAGGTTCTGCAGCGAGGCGTACTGTAGCCGTTCATTGAGTTGCGCGGTCTGCAGCGTGGCCTTGGACTGCAGCGCGCTCAACTGATCCTGCACCCAGGTCAATTCGTCGCCGACTCCCTCGTCAGCCTGCGCGCGCGCGAGCATCGCCGCGCGGTCGCTCTTGACGTAGTCGCTGAGCGACGTCGCCGCGGTCTCGGCATAGGTCGCAATTTCGTTATAGGCGGTGGCGATCGAGTTGCGCGTCTGCCGATCGATATCGCCAACCAAATCCTTCTGCGCCAGCACGTTCTCGGTCGATTCGTCGATCGCGGCGCGGCGCTGCCCGAAGTCGTAAACCGGGATGGTCAGCGACAGATAGGATTCGAATGCGGTCGGCCGCGGCGCGCGGTTATTGCCGTTGAAGTATTCGAGATTCTGCGCGCCGGTAAACTGCGTCGTCAGGGTCGCGCTCGGCCAGAAATTCCCGATATCGGCGCGTAGCTGCTGGCGCTGGATTTCCACTTTGCCCTGCTGCACGCGGAGCGCCGGATGGCCGGGCATCACCTGGTCGAGGAACTGCGGCAGCGGCGGCAGCGGCGGAGTCGGCGGCGGCTGGCCGATCAGATCAAAGTCGGCACCGCTGCCGTGTCCGACCACCATCGAGAGGTCGGACATGTAGGTATCGATGTTGTTGGTCGCCGCCTGCATCGCCTGTTCGGCCGCGTCGAGCTGCGCCTGCGCAATTTCCACGTCCTGCGGCAGTTTCAGATTCTGCCGCTCTTCGTCCTTAACGATGGCGAGCTGCTCTTTGGCGCGCTCGACCGCCTCGCGCTGAGTAGCCAGTTGCTCGCGATAGGAAGTGATGTAGATATAGTCAGTCACGACTTCAAAAACGACTTTCTCCATCGTGATGATGTTCTCGGCTTCCTGCTCGGTCATCTGGGCGCGCGAGGTGGCGACCGCCGGCGGATCATTGAGACCCATCAGGCTGCCCTCGCTGATCAATGGATAGGTCACTCCGATCTGCTCGATACCGACCGGATCCCAGTGCACGTTGCGGCCCGGGATCGCACCGAAACCCGGCTCCGAGATACCGGTCGGAAACCACTGCGTGGCCGGGTTGCCATTGAGCATGTAGCCCTCGAGGAGACCGCTGAAGTACGGCAGCGTCGTGCCGCGCTTCTTGGTCATATCGGCCTTCCACGCCGCCACCAGCGCGCGTCCCGAAGCGAGGCCCGGACTGTTTTCGACCGCCTGTTCGACGCAATCCTGGAGCGTCAGAGTCACCGCCTCGACGCGGCCGGCAGTCGTCGCCAGCAGCGCCGCAAGCACGATCGCCGACCAGCCGCGCGGCTTCATGAATGGTTCCACGGCGCGTGCTCGTTGGCGCGGACCAGATCGTTGTCGTGAAGCTCGAACTGACCGATCACCACCACTTGCTCGCCCTCGCGCAGTCCCGCGAGAATCTCGGTCATGTTGCCCGAGAGCACGAGCCCGGTGCGCACTTCGCGCGCCCGCGCCCGCCCGTCGTCGCCGACGACAAAGACCGTCGCCTTGTCGCCCAGCGGGTTCAGGATCGCCGTGCTCGGCACCACCAGCGCCATCCGCCGGCTCATCAGTCGGGCATATCCGGTTACCCCCTTTTTGAGGCGCAGACCCGGATTGGGCATCCGAACATAGGCGCCGAAGGTCCGCGTGGCGGGATCGATCGTCGGATCCATTTTCGCCACGGTGCCCTTGAACAGCTCGCCCGGAAAGGCGTCGGTGCCCACCTCGCCCGGCATCCCGAGATAGACGTAACCCATCTTGTCCTCGGTCAGCGAGGCATCCATATCGACCGGGTCCATGATGCCGAGCTGCATCAGCGTTTCGTCCATCTTGCTCATCTCGCCCGGATTGACCGAGCGCGAGAGCACCACCGCCGGCGCCGGACTCAAAACCTTGGTGTTGCTCAGATCGATCTTCGCGCTGACCACCGAGTCCCACGCCTGGGCCTCGGCCACCTTGGCGTTTTCCACGTCGGTCGCCGAGGCGAAATGCCGGCGCGCCAGCGCCTCGAGACGCATCAACTGGTTATGATCGTGATCGTAACTCGCCTGCGCGCTGGCCAGATTGGCGATATAGAGCGACGGATCCAGTTCGACCAGCAGGTCACCCGGATGCACGATCGCGCCCTCATCGACGGTGATCCGCAGCACCCGCGCGACCACCTTGCAATACAGGTTGACCGGCGTGCTCGGCTGGATCGAGCCGCTGCCGCCGATCGTCTCTTCGAGCGATTCGACGCGTGCCGGCAGGGTCTGCACGGGGATCGGCAGATGAATCTCGCGCGCATCCTTCTGTGTCGTCAGCACCGTCCACCAGACCGTAACACCCAGTACAATCGCCAGGAGGCTGCCGAGTCCGACAACCCAGAGGACAATTTTGCGACGCCCTTCGCGCGTCAGTTCAGCCATTCGGAAACTCCCCCGCCCAAACAAGCCGGATCGCAGTAGATAACTATGACGTTCTGTTTATACTCCGCATTCGATATTACGTTTCCTTCAATGCGCAATGTCAGGCCGGCGCTGGATATTTCTCGCGCTCGTCCACATCGCATCAATGACCTCGAGGTAAAAATCGAAAAGCGGCAAAACAGACTGTCGGCGGTTAGTTCGATTCAAGGATCGTTTTTACGCTGAATACATTGCTATCGCAATGCGAAAATTTGGCGAGCATCGGCTTCTCTCCGCTTATCTGTACCCGATTCCGATATCCTTGAATAAATAGTGCACGCGGCTGACGACGAGCCGCCGGAGTTTCGCGCGCAACGCCATCAGGCATCACCAAAAGCCCCGAGCGACGCGCCGCAAGGACGCTAGCCGTTGGCGATATCGGGCTCGATCGGCGCCGCCTTCGGCGGCGTCAGGGTCTCGGTCGGCCGCGAAGATCTCGTGCGATAGATCACGCGCGAGTAGATATCCTCGATCCGCCGGGCAAGGCTTCGCGTGCTGAAATTCTCCACCACCGACCGCCGCGCCGTAACTCCCAGATTGCGCGCGAGTTCCGGATCGTTGAGAAGCGCGATTATCCCGTCCGCGAGCCGCTCGCTGTCGCTGCCTTCGACGATATAGGCGTCGCGCAGATGCACCATGCCTTCGGCGCCGCCGACGAAGCAGACGGTGGGCCGGGAGGCGCTCATCGCGTTCAGCAGCTTGACCGGTTGTCCGGGGATATACGGGCGCGGGATCACCGTGAGCGTCGCCAGCGCGAGGTAGTCGCGCAGCTCCTGCAGCCGATGGCCGGGGACCCAGATGACCCGGGCGCCGATCCCGAGCCGGTCGGCCATCTCCCGGCACTCGGCGAGATCGGGATCGCGGCTGAGCGGCGTAACGACCATCAGTTTCGCCTGCGGAAAAATGGCCGCGACCCGGACGAACGCCGTGAGCAGGAGGTCGAGCCGCTGGAGCTGACTGCAGATCCCCGTGTACATCACAATCGGCTCGGCGCCGAGATCATAGCGCGCGCGCAAGGCCGCCGTACTGCCGCCCGCAAACATGTCGGGATTGATACTGACCGGCACCACGTCGACGCATTCGGCAGGAATTTTTTCGTCCAGCAGCGCCGTCTTCAGGCGACCGGTCAGGGCGATAACGTGATCGGGAAAGCGCGGAGCCATCCAGTCGAGCACGCGACCCAGGGTGCGGGCGATGAGGTTGGGAAAGAATCGATAGGCCGGCAGCTCGTCCGACATCAGGTTGTGGGAGTGATAGATCAGCGGTCGGCCGGTGAGCAGCTTCGCCACCGCGCCGAGCAACACCGCTTCGTAACCGTGGGCGTGGATTACGTCGATTTTTTCGCGGCGGATCACCCGAATCAGCGTGATCAGGAGAAAAATATCGAGGAGGAATTTTTCGATTACCGGCCCCGATTGCAAACGACCGGTCTTGCGCCAGTACCAGGCCCGCTCGATAATCGCGCCCTCGACCGGCAGCTCTTCACCGTACGGATAGGTGACGACATGGATACGATGGCCGGCGTCGCTTAATGCGGTCGCCATCTCCCGTATCGCCCCCGGCGTACCCCAGTTGGCCGGAAACGGACACGCTGCCACCATCGCGACTTTGAACACTTGTTCCCCCTCAGGCCGACAGGCCCAAATCAAACGCAATCAAACGTCGTTGCTGTTACCTAAAAGCGTGCCACGGTCCTAAAAGGAAACTTTAATGGACACATGTGGTGCAAGGCGTGCCTTGTTTTCTGCTGCCGATCCTATTCTCGCGCTGCGTCATGTCAAGCGCTTTCTTTGCCTCATTGGTTATGCATCAGTCGTTCCCGAACCGCTTTGATGAAATCGAACACTCTATACGTCGGAAAAGGCCGGAATTGCCCAGTGCAATGCACAAAAATGATGCACGATGGTAATACAATCGCAAACCCGGCTTTGCAGTCGGTCAGTTTTTGAGACAATCCCCGGTCGATGCGGAATAATCCCTACCGGAGTTATCGCGTCGTGAGAGTGTCGCCCAGGTCGGTCGCGGTAGTTCCGCCTGCGGGCGCAGAACCTCTCCCGCCGCTCAGGCAGTGGCCCGCAGCCCCTCGACCTCGCCGTTGACGCGCCCGGCATAAGGATGGAGCGTGGTGGCGAAGGCGATGATCCGCTCCGCGACCTCCTGTTGGCGCTTGACCTCGTAGGGGGAATGCACCCGCCCCGGCCATACTTCAACCGCGATACGGGCGCGGGCGGCCGGTCGAAGCCGCGGAAAAACCTCGCGCTCCGCCACCTGGAAGGACGTGTACTCTTCGTCGTCCGTACCGTAGAGGAAGAGCGCGCGCGCCCGCGATCGGGCGAGGGCATCAAGATGGGTTTGAAAGGTAACTGAGACCGAACCGGCCGCGCGGCCCAGAATCTTGCCGAGCCATCCGCGGACGGTAAAGCGCAGCGCCCGCAGGCCGAGGCGGCGCGACGCGGAGGAAAACAGCACCCGCCGCCAGGTCTCGCGATCGCGCGCCCAGCGCGCGAGGTTGGTCCAGTTGAAAACGTCGGTGGTGGCCAGCCGCGCCACCGGCGTCGAGACAAAGATTAGGCCCTCGACGGCCGGCGCCTCGGCGGTGGTGAAGGCCGAGAGCGCGTTGCGCGCGTCGATACAGGATCCGTAGAGGATAAACCGCTCGGCACCGCAGTGCTGGCGCAGATATTTAAGCGCCGCCAGCAATTCAGTGGTTGCTGGACGATCGAGGTTCATCGGCAGGGTTTCGCCGGCGCTATCGCCCCATCCGTGCTGATCGAAGCGCAGGCAATCGAAGCCTACCGCCGCCAGCCGCCGCGCGATCTGAACCGACATCCGACGCTGCTCGAAGCGCGGCCGCGACAGCAGCAGGACGTGGACGCCGGCCCGCGGGGCCGCAGGCGCGGCCGGCGTGAGAATCCCGACCAGGTCGCCGCGCGGGCCGGCGAAAACGGTCGGCCGTTCGGCGCGGGCGCGCTCGATCTCGGCGATCGTCTCAGGCCAGTTCATTCAGCCAGCCTCCGGTGGCGTCGAGCAGCGCCGGCGAGGTCCATACGGGTCGCCAGAACTGCCATCCAGGGTCATCGCGAATATTGGCGACGGTGACGCGCGCGCCGGCGCTCTCGAGCGCCTTGACCAGACCGCTGTGCTCGGCGGCCAGATTCAGCCGCGGTTGAATCTGCGTCAGCAGCGTCGGCCCGCGCCATCCGTCGAGCAGCGCGGCGAGACTCACCTCGACGGCGCTGCGATAGAACTTCGCGTGGATATAGGAGGCATGGACGTCGGCCTTGCCTTCCTGTTCGATCCGCGTGATCAGTTGATCCACCGTGGCGCCCGAGTTATGCCCGCGGGCGACCTGCGCAAAGAGCAGACCGCGCAAAAGCTGGCGAAAGAAAGCATTCCCGCGATGCGCGGGCTCCCAGAGCGCGAGCGCCGTCGTCGGCATCCGTTGACTCGCCGCCGCCGCCACCAGCGCGCCGAAACGCACGCCGAGCCAGACGATTGACCGGGCGCCGGATCGCGCGGCGACCTGCGCGGCCGCTGCCAGGGCGTCCTCGACCATGGTCTCGAAGGTCAACTCGGCGAAATCACCGGCCGAGTCGCCGTGCCCCCGTGAATGATAAACCAGCGCCGGATAACCGAGCATCGCGGCGCGCCGCGCGGCCAACCCCAGCATCCGTGCCGGCACCGTATGTTCGAGGCCGAAGCTGTGACAAGTAACCAGCGCCGTCGCTCGGGTCGGCGCGACGGTCGGCGGATAATAGACGCCGTAAAGCGGTCGGCCGCCGGATTCGAAAAAAAAGGGTTCCAGCGCTGCACGCGGTGAACCCGTGACCTGCCCATTCAAATTGTTCATTGCGCGACTGACGGAAAGCGATACTAGCCGCCGGGCTGATTTTCGGGAAGCCTAAAAGTCATCCATGATACAAAAACCGCGTCGTTGCAAATGTGACGCGCAGTTTCGAAGGCATAGCGCGGCTGCGCTTCGCGAAATTTGGGAACGACTATTACCCCTTGGCGCCGGTTAGCGTCGGCCTCAAGGGCCCCGAGGGAGCAGCAGCGCGCCGATTCAGTCGCGAGTTCGACGCTCCGCCGACCGGTTGAGCCTGACTGCGGCGCGAAGCAGCGTCTTCAGGGCTTCCTCGTCGATCGCTTCGCCTTCGCGAAAATCGATCGCACGCCGCACGCGACCCTCCAGGCTCGCATTGAAGAGGCCCTTCGGATCGGGCAGGGCCGCCCCTTTTGCAAAAGTCATCTTGACGACGTTTTTGTAGGTCTCACCCGTACAGAGCATCCCGTCGCAATACCAGACGGGCACGCCTCGCCACTTCCACTGCTCGACGACGGCGGGATCGACCTCGTTGATCAGACGTCGCAGGCGGGCCAGCAGTTGGCCGCGCCAATCGTCGAGCTCCCTGATTCGCGCGTCGATAAGCCGGGCGGCAGGCAGGCTTTTCGCCGCATCATCGGCGCGCCGCGCTCGTCGGGAATCAGCCATCCCGCTACGCTAGCGCAGGCGCCCGGCCGATCACAGGTCGCGCGCCGGCGACCCGGCGCCGCGCCTGTTGGTACGCTGAGCCGCGCTCCTAGTCGGGCGTTGCGGACGTGTCGGCACCGTCCGGCGCATCGGGAGCATCCGCCGTATCGGGACCATCCGAGGTGTCGGCGGTTGAGGTGACCGCGGGGAACTTGGCGCCCTTCTGTTTGGTGCACACGCCCGACATCAACTCGCCGCACGTATCGTAGTTGCTGCTGCCGACGCACGAGCTCGCCTTCGCCTGATCGGCGCCGTTGATGTAAAACGTCTGCGCGTTGGTCATCACGATATTGTACGAGGCCGTGATCGGATTACCGCCCGTCGCCGCCGAACAATCGAAGGGCGCGACCGCGCCCTTGGCCGGATTCGCGGCGCTCGGCGCGTACTGCATAGTGATAGTGCCGACGCCGTTGGGCGCGAGCGAATAGGTGCTCGCGCTCGGCGCGCCGGCAACGGCATAAGCGCAGTCCTGACTGTTGGCGTTAAAGAGCACGCCGTTGCCCGTTCCGGGCGACAGCGACACCTCGATTCCGAGATTTACCAGCATCGTGCCGGTCTGGCTGCCGCTATTGAGAATATTGCCTTTGCCGTCGGTGCTGAATTCGAGCAGCGCCTGCGAGCCCGGCGCACCCAGGAAGGCTCCGGTGAGGCGGCAAGCCCAGGCGCCCTTGAGGCTCTTGTTGGTGAAAGCGTGAGCCGGCGATTGAGCAAACAGGGATAAAGCAATCAGACCAGCGCATACCTTCGATCGTTTCAAGCGATATCTCCCCATAAAGTGCTGTTTTATCAGTCGTGCGTAGAATCAACTGAATAGGCAATATCTTAGCATGGAACAATTTTAAGCAAAGAAGTTTAACGTAGCTTTGATAAAAACTGATGCTTGGCACGAACGAAAACTTGCAAATGCCGACGCTAGCCGGAGTTCGCAGAAAGTTAGCGCTTGATGGCGGAGGGTCGCCTCACGAGGCGGACGGTCTGACGCGCGAAAAAAAATCCCGTCCCGCGCATGCTCGGCGGGACGGGACTGCTGCTAAAGAGGGCGATTTACGCCCTACCGCTAGTTCTTCGACACCGTGTTGCTGTTGCCGTTAGAGAACCATACGTGGTTGCCGTCGAAGACCGCGCCGGTCGGCGTCGTGATATTCAGCTTGCCGGTAACCGGCGTTCCCGCAAAGACGTTGAATAACTTGCCCGTGCTGTCGCCGTTGTTGCCGACCCAGATCTTGGTCCCGTCGTAAACCACCGGCTCGGGCGACGAACCGATATTATTGAACGTATTGAGCACCGTCGCCGTCTTGGTGGTGATTTCGACGACGTCGCCAGAGCCGGCATCGGTCACCCAGACGTGCTCGCCGTCGAAGGCGATTCCGGTCGGCGTCGTGCCGACACCGATGGTCTGCAGCAGGCTGCCGCTGCCCGACAGCTCGGACACGTTGGCGCTGCCGCTGTTGGCGATCCACATGTTCTGCCCATCGAAAGCGATCCCGAGCGGCGTCGTGCCGACGGTAAAGGGACTGCCGCTCAGCGCCGTATTGCCGCTGCTCGCGCTGAAGGCCGAGACGTTATTCGAGCCGCTGTTCGTCACCCAGATATTGGTGCCGTCGAAGGCGATACCGGCCGGGGCGCTGCCGACCGTGACCGTGGTTACCGTCGAGCCGTCGCTGTCATTGAGTTCAGTGACGTTGTTGCCGGTTTTGTTCGCCACCCAGATATGCTGGCCGTCGTAAACGCAGGCGACGGGACCGCTGCCGACCCCGGTGATGGTGTTTACCACGGTGGCGCTCACCGCATCGATGATCGTCACGCTGCCGTCGTTTTGATTGGTGACCCAGACGTTCGTCCCGTCGAAGCAGAGTCCCGCCGGATTATTGCCGACATTGACCGTCACGACGGAATTGTTGGGATACCAATGAAGCGTACCGATCGCCACCGGATTGAAGGCCACGCCGCTCGGTCCCTCGGGTCCGGCAGGGCCGGTCGGACCGGCCGGACCGGTTGGCCCCGTAGGCCCTTGCGGACCCTGCGGTCCGGTCGGTCCGGAGACCCCTGGAGGCCCCTGCGGTCCGGTTGCTCCGGCGGGTCCCTGCGGTCCCGCGGGTCCAGCAACACCCTGCGGACCGGCCGGCCCCTGCGGCCCCGCGGGTCCCTGCAGCCCTTCGCCGCCGACCACCATGATCTGCCAGTTCGCGCCGTTGTCGGTCGTCGGATCGTTGCCGAGATTATTGTTGCTGACCGAGATGTAACTCGAGCCGCTGTCGGTCACGACATCATCGAGGCTGTAGGAAAAAAACGGGCTCCACGCACCTGAAAAGGTAAAGCCCTGACCCGCCGGCCCCTGCGCGCCGATCACGTACTCAGTCTGCTTCTTGGTGCATGACTTGCCCGCCGCAAGAAAAGTTATCTTGCCGGTTTTATTGTTCACGCAGATATCGGCCGGCGTCGGCTGCGGACTTGGCGCCTGGGCGTGCGCCACCCCAGCGCAGAGCGCAATCAACAGCATCGACACCCCCCCGAGTGCCGTCGCGAGAACCGAAACTTTGCTCATTCGACTAATCCTTTGGAATTGAACGGAGACAACTAGATGCCAATGAGTTACTGGTCGGGCAGTTATAAGGCAAGACAATTTCAAAAAAGTGGATGAAACTTAACAGACAATTGCAGGAAGCACTATGGCTGAACCGACGCAATCTTGATGCTTCCTGCCGATAGTGCGGGCTCGCCGAAGCTGCAGAGGCGCCGCCGCCTCGCTTCGAGGTCGGCGACGCCCCCGGCATCAGTCAGGATAGGCTAGAACTTGGCGACTGAGGTCCCGTCGGCCACCCACGCGTTGATCCCGTCAAAGCCAATATAGGTCGGCGTGGCGGGACTCGGACCCTGCACCTTCACCGCGACTCCAACCTGGCTACCGGTGGCCACGTTCAGAACCGACACGGTGCCGTCGCTGGTATTGGCGACCCGGATAATGTGGGCCCCGTCCCAGTTGATTCCGCTCGGCCCGTTGCCGACCGCGAACGGACTTCCCGTAACCGTCGAGCCGTCGGTAACGTTGAGCTCGCTCACGTTGGCCGAGCCGTTATTGGCGATCCACATGTGATTGCCGTCGAAGACGATACCCTGCGGCGTCGTGCCGACGCTGAACGGTCCACCGCTGACCGTCGCGGTCTTGATCGCCACCTCCGAGACCGTGTTGTCGCCGCTGTTGGTGACCCACACGTTGGTGCCGTCAAAGGCGAGCCCGTAGGGAGCGTTGCCCACCGTAACCGTGGTCAGCACCTTGGCCTGCGACGCGGGAATCTGGGCGATTTCATTGGAACCGACCAGGGCAACCCAGATATTGATGCCGTCAAAGACGATGCCCTGAGGCGCCGCGCTGACGGTGACGGTGGCGGCGGTGCTGCCGTCGCCGGCGTTTAACTCCGTGACCGAGTCCGAACCGTTGTTGCTCACCCAGATATGCTGACCGTCATAGGCCACGGCTACCGGCTTGGTGCCAACGGCAAACGTGCCGACCAGGTTACCGGTCGCCGCATTGACCTCGACCACGCTGTTATTGCCCTCGTCGGCGATCCACATATTCTGACCGTCGAAGGCCATCCCCTGAAAACTGCTGGTGCCATTGCCCGGCGAGAAGGTGGCCACCTGGTTGGCGCCATACCAGCGTCCGATCGCCACCTGCAGCGGATTAACGGCCAGCCCGGCCGGTCCCGCAGGTCCTTGCGGCCCCGCAGGTCCCTGCGGCCCTGGAGGTCCCGGAGGGCCCTGCTGGTTGATGGTTTCGAGCGTTTGATTCTTCTTGCACTTCCCCTTATCCGAGGAGACCCAGCTTACGTTGCCGTTCTTGTTGTTGACGCAAACGTCCAGCGTCTGTGCCTGCGCGGGGCCGACACTGGCCAAGCCGAGCAGCAACGGCACTCCCCCGAGTACCGCAGTGATTACCGATGCCTTCTTCATTCAAAACCCCTTTCGGCGCTTAAGCCGTCAGCATATCGATAATGGGATAGTGAATGCGCCAGCGGAACGCAATGCAATTTCAATTAACGCAACAAAAAGCCGGAACAGAAAGAAAGATAGCTAAAAGCTAAACAGAAGTTAAAGCACTGGCCATCACAAACGTCTCAACGGATGCCTAGTCAATTCAGATGCTACTGGCTTGACACTGGCATACTACCTCTTGGTTAGCCCGCCTGAACTCAGGTTCTAGTGCGCGGCTCGGTCAATCGTTCGACGCCGTCGGCAGCGGTACGTCCTGCTCGATATAAACCTCGCCCGGTCCATAGGCGCGCACTGTCAGAGCTCCGCCGCTAACGATCAGATTCGCACGGAAAAACTGGCTCGAGCTATTCGGATTGACCGCGATTGGCTGCACCATCCGACCGTCGAGGTACACTCCCGCGCGCGTCACGCCCGGTCCGTCGATCCGTCCGCTCACCCGATAGATTGGCGGCGCCGCACCCAGTCGGGTGACCTCGAGGATTTCGATGCGCGCGTTCGCCAGCCGCGCACCGGGCAGATGGCGCTTCGACGGCGACGGCACGGCCGGTCCGTGACTCGGTATCTCGACGACCGCGCCGTTATCCGATCCGCTAGCATTTGCCTTCGTGAACGCTGGCGCGAACAACAGCAGAATCAGTCCGACGAGACCGTTGCAAAAACGCGCGCGATAACCTCTCGACATACGCGCGCCCAGTATATGCGCGCGCGCAACCGTACTAGAATAAACCACGCGCCTAGGCGCCGGGTTGAACTTGATTATGGACTCGAAGCAACCAACCGATCCTGCGATCGCCCGCGACTTCGCCCTCCTGGATCGCGAGGCGGGTTTTTGTCTGCTCGAGGATCGCCTGATCGTGCGAATGGTCGGCGACGATCGCGTCGCCTTCATGCACGGGATGTGCACGGCGAATATCAAGGCTTTGCGCGTAGGTCAGGTGGCGCCCGCGCTCTTTCTGACCGACCGCGCGCATCTTATCGCCGACTGCTTCGTTTACTGCCTCGCCGACGCGCTATGGCTCGAACTGAATCGCGCGTTGTGGCCGACCCTCCGCGCCCATCTGGACCGCTACCTGGTTGCCGACGATGTCGAGATGGAAGAAATGGCGCAGCTCGCGGTGGTCGCGCTCGAAGGTCCGCGCGCCGCCGCGGCGCTGGGCGAACTCGGCCTCGCGCCACCGGCCGTCGCGTGGGGCTGGGATACTGCCGGCGGTCTCGCCAACCTGCCGCGCTTTGGACGGCCGGCCTTCACCGCGATCGTCGAACGCGCGCGCTGGCCCGAGCTCGCGGCGCGGATGCGTTCCGTTCACTGCGCCGAACTGCGCCCCGCCACCCTCGAGGTTATCCGCGTCGAGCAGGGCCTCGCGCTGGTCGGCGTCGATACCAACGACCGCACGCTCGCGCTCGAGGCCGCCTTTCAGCGCGAGATCTCCTTCGACAAGGGCTGCTATATCGGCCAGGAGACCGTCGAGCGCGCCACCGCGCGCGGCGGTATCAAACGCCGCCTGATGGGCCTCAGGATCGCCGCCGAAGACCTGCCACCGCGCGGCTGCCGGGTGCTTCTCGATTCCGCGCCGGTGGGTATGCTGACGAGCGTCGTCTGGTCGCCGCGCCACGCCGTAATCGGACTCGCCATTTTGCACCATAGCGCGTGGACGCCCGGGACCGTCGTCTCCCTCGAGCTTCCGGCGGGAGCGCTCGCGGCGACCGTGGTCGAGGTGCCGTTTGCCTGAGACGGCGGGCTCAGTTTCACGCTCAGCGCGACATCTGCTAATTAAGAGATATCCGTTTCAAACGATTTCACCAGGAGGTTCGCCGATGGCGAATGCGTTGGGCAAGCGCTACATGTGCGAAAAATGTGGAACCGAAGTGTTGTGCAACAAGGCCGGCACCGGTTCGCTCGAGTGCTGTGACCTCGAGATGAAACTCAAGGAGGCGAAGGCTCTTCCCTCTTCCGATTGATTCATTGAATCGCCCGGCTTGCGCAGGACAGGCCGGCCTTTAGCCCCCGCGCCCCAGGGTGCGGGGGTTGCCAAACCGCGAACCGATGTCGGTCGAAAAAGCTGACCTGGTGCTGCACGACGGTGTGGTGGCGGGACATGCCGAAAGTGATTCCGTCGCGATTGCCAACGGACGCATCACCGCACATGGGCGCTTCAGTGAGCTGAAGGCGCTGGTGGGGCCGCGTACCCATCTGATCCGGCTCAACGGCCGCACCGTCGCCCCCGGCTTTGTCGACTGTCATCTGCATTTCATGGAAGCCGCCGCAGCGACCGCCGGTATCGCTGTGTCGCGCGGTCGCACTATCGCCGATCTGCTTGCCGACCTGCGGATTGCCGCGGGACGGATTCCGCCGGGCAACTGGATGCGCGCGTTTGGTTGCGATGAAGCCCTGTTGCAGGAAGGGCGCGGACCGACGCGCGCCGAACTCGATCAGTCCACGCCCAAAAACCCGCTGCGCCTGCGCCATCAGACGCTGCACGCTTCGTGGCTCAATTCGCGCGCCATCGGTCTTTTGGGACTCGAACGGCCCGACTTCGAACCACCCGCCGGCGCGACCCTCTATCGCGACCGCAACGGACGGCTCACCGGACTGGTCGTCGGGATGGAAGAATGGATCAGCTCGCGCCTGCCGCGGGTTACCGCCGCCGAAGTCGAGGCGCGCGCGCGGGTTTTCAGCCGCGAACTGGCCGCCGCCGGAATCACCGCCTTTACCGATGCCACCGTGCGCAACGGTCCGCAGGATTTCGCCCTGTTTGCCGACCTCATTGCCAGTGGCGCCATCCTGCAGCATACCGCGCTGATGGCCGGTCCCCACTGTGTCGCCACGGCGACCGAGCTGCGCCGGCAGAGCGAAGAACGCGGCGTGTGGCTCGCGGCGATCAAGTTCACCGACGTCCACCGTTGGGAGCCGCGCCAGCTCGCCAAAACCGTCGCCGACGCGCTCGCCCAGGAGGTTGACTGCGCCTTCCATTGTACCGAGGTCGAGGAGCTCGACGCGGCGCTCGGGGCAATCGAGGCGGCGCGCGAACGGCTGGGACCCAAAGCCCTTGCCCGGACGACGTGCCGGATCGAGCACGGCGGCCTCATCCCGCCCGAATATCCGGAACGGCTGGCGGCGACCGGAAGCTGGGTCGTGACCAATCCCGGTTTCCTTTACTACCGTGGGATGAAATACGCCGCCGATCCCGGCCTGCTGCCCTACCTCTATCGCGCCCGCAGTCTGCTCGGTGCCGGTGTCCGTATGGCAGCCGGCACCGATGCCCCAGTGACCCCGGCCAAACCGCTCGCCGCGATCGCCGCCGCCATCTCGCGCATCTCGATGGAAGGCTATGAGCTCGGCCTCGACGAAGCGCTCGATCCGACCTCGGCGACCGCCCTGTTCGTCAGCGCCGCCGCGCAACTCTCACGCCTTGAAGCAGGGGCGATCGCACCGGGCCTGCTCGCCGATTTAATCGTCATGCCCACCGATCCGACGACCGTCGCACCGCATGAATTGCCGCATCTGCCGATCGATCTGACGCTTATCGGCGGGCGGGTGATTTATGAACGTGGCCGACCGGTGATAGCTTCGAGTGCCGGCGCTCCCGGCGCCGATTAACCCGAAGAATGGCCTGCTGAGACATTCCGGCCTCGCCTATCCTTGCCGCCGTTGCACGACTCACCGCCATCGCCGCCGGATCCCCAGCCGGCGGTCCTTTACGATAAGCGCGACGATATCGCCTGGGTGACGCTTAACCGCCCCGACAAACTGAACGCCTATAACGTCGCGATGCGCGATGCGCTCTATGAAGTGTTGAGCGCCGCGCATGACGATCCGGAGCTTCGCGCGCTGGTCCTGCGCGGCGCCGGCAATGCGTTTTCAACCGGCGGCGACGTCAGTGAATTCGGCCAGGCGCCCTCGCCCGTGGCCGCGCGATGGATCCGCTTTCGGCGCGACGTCTGGGGACGGCTCCGGGCCCTGACCATCCCGACCGTCGCCGCCGTCCACGGCTTTACCGTCGGCGGCGGGATGGAGATGGCGCTGCTGTGCGACGTTGCTATCGCGGCCGAGGACGCGCGCTTTTGCCTGCCCGAGACCGGACTCGGGATGATTCCCGGGGTCGCCGGCACCCAAACCGCGCCGCGCCGGCTGAAACCCGGATGGGCGCTTGACCTCTGTATCACCGGCCGTTGGATTGACGCCCGTCAGGCTTTATTTGTAGGTTTGGTCGCCAAGGTCGTGCCGCGCGAGACGCTCGATGAGACGGCCTGGCAAATGGCCGATCGGCTGAGCCGACTACCGCGTGAATGCATCGTGATGGCGAAGCGCGCGGTCGCCGAAGGTCTCAACGGTCCGTTAGCCGCCGGCCTTGAATTGGAGGAACGTTTGGCGCGCCGACTCGCGGTTCTGCAAGGCCGTTCCGCCCGGCAGACCCGGTCGACTACGCGCAGGAGATAAACGCAAAGATGAACACGGTCAACTTTGTCTCGATTCCCGCTTCCATCGTGCCCGATCAGGAGGCCCTGGTCTTCGGTCAGGAGCGCCTGACCTACAGCGCCCTTAACGAACTGGTCGGACGCCTGAGCACGGTCTTCAAGGGCCTCGGACTCAAACAGCGCGAAGTACTTGCCACCCTCGATGTCAACTCGCATCTGTACGTGGCTTCCTACTACGGCGCCGCCAAGGCCGGTCTGACCTTCCTGCCGCTCAATTACCGCGCCAAAGAAGCCGAACTCGAGTACATGATCAATACCGCCGGCGCGCGCGTCCTGCTGGTCGGCGATCGCTATATCGATCTCGCGGAAAAGATCGCGCCCAAACTCAAGAACACGCGTCTCATCGCCATCGCCGACGGCAACGGCAAGCTTGAACGCCTCGCCGGTCTGCTCGCCCGCGCCGAGGTTGACGAAGGCGAAGCCGAAGTCGAGGACGAGGACGTTTCGGTCCTGATGTACACCAGCGGCACGACTTCGCTGCCCAAGGGCGTGATGCTCAGCTTTCGCGACTTCACCGCCTACGTCACCGCCAATGTCGAGATGGCCGACGGCACCGAGCGCGGCGCGTTTCTGGTCTGCGCGCCCTTCTACCATATCGCCGGCACCACGGCGATGATGACCAACCTCTGGACCGGCCGCAAAATGGTCGTGATGCCGCAGTTCGATCCGGCGCTCTGGCTGAAGCTCGTGGCGCAGGAACGGATCACCCACGCCTTCGTCGTGCCGACCATGATGAAGCAGTTGCTCGACCATGCGGATTTCGCCAAAACCGACTTCTCGTCGTTGACCAACCTCGCCTACGGCGGCGCCGCGATGCCGCTCGCGGTCATTCGCCGCGCCATCGAGGCCTTTCCCAAAAACGTCGGCTTCGTCAACGCCTATGGGCAGACCGAAACCACCTCGTCGCTGACCGTGCTGGGTCCCGACGACCATCGGATGGAGGGCACGCAGGCCGAAATCGAGCTCAAGATGAAGCGCCTGAACTCGATCGGCAAACCCCTGCCGGACGTTGAGATCAAGGTGCGCGACGAAGAGGGCAAGTTCCTGCCGCCCGGCGAAGTCGGCGAAATCATTATCCGCACCCCGCGCATCATGAAGGGCTACGCCGGTCGCGCCGATGACGCCGCGCTGCCCGACGGCTGGCGCGCCACCGGCGACCTCGGCTGGGTTGACGAGGACGGCTACGTGTTCTTCGCCGGCCGCAAGGACGACATGATTATCCGCGGCGGTGAAAATATCGCCCCCGCCGAGATTGAAACCGTCCTGATGTCCCATCCCGCCGTCGACGAGGCCGCGGTTATCGGCGTCCCCTCGGTCGAATGGGGCCAGACCGTGAAGGCCTACGTCGTCCTGCGCCCCGGTCAGAAGGCCGATGCGCGCGAGATCCAGGAGTTCTGCCGCACCCGCCTGGCCAGTTTCAAACGCCCCGAGCAGATCGAGTTTATCGACGCCCTGCCCAAGAACGCGCTCGGCAAGATCCTGCGCAAGGAGCTCCATGCCCGCGAAAAGGGCGAAGCCGCCTAAGCGGACGGCGCCGCGCGACGCTCGCCCCGGGAGCAGTCGCGCATCAGCCATCGGGACGGCCCCCGGACGGGTGCAGATTGCGCGCGCTGACCGCTGCGTGATTGCCACGCTCGACCGTCCCGACGCCGCTAACCGTCTCGACCGAACGATGGGTCAAACTCTGATGGAGCTGGCCGAAGCGGTCGAGGACGATGAAACGGTCCATGCGCTTGCCCTGCGCGGCGCCGGAACGGTCTTCTGCCGCGGCATGGACGATGATGTCGATCCCCGGGTCGTTGAAACCCTCGCCGCGCTCTCGAAGCCGACCGTGGCGATCCTTAACGGCGATGCGTTTGACGAAGGGCTGGAACTCGCCCTCGCGCTCGACCTCCGCGTCGGTCTCGCCGGTGCCCGCTTCGCGCTGACGCAGCTTACCCGGGGTATCCTGCCGCACTTCGGCGGCACGCAGCGGCTGCCGCGGCTTATCGGCGCCACCCACGCCTTGCCGATGCTCCTGACCGGCGACCCGATCGACGCGGAAACCGCGATGCGCCTGGGCCTCGTGACCTATTTCGCGAACGACCGCGCCGAGCTCGAACGCCTCACCGCCGACCTCCTGACAACCCTCGCCGCGCGCGGGATGCTCGGCGTGCGGATGGTCAAGGATGCCGTCCTCAAGGGTTCCGACATGACGCTCGAACAGGGCATCAGGCTTGAAGAAGACCTCTATGCCTTGCTACAAACCACCGCCGATCGCGCCGAAGGCGTGCGCGCTTTTCTGGAGAAGCGCAAGCCGCTTTTTAAGGGCGCTTGACCGGAGTGCTAAAATTAAACTGCACCAGCGAGGAGCGAGACGACAGAGATGGCGAATCAACTTGGCAAGGTTTATATCTGCGGCAAGTGCGGATCCCAGGTGATCGTGACCAAGGGCGGCACCGGCACGATGAAGTGTTGCGGCGCCCCGCTCGAACAGAAGAAGTAGGCCGCAGCGCGAAGCGCTCGCCGCAAGGCGCGAGCGCTTCGCTTGACCGCGTCACCCAATAACCATTTGTTTAAGCCGGGGGGATCAGATGCTGGGAGTCATTATCGTCGGACTTATCGCCGGATGGCTGGCCGGGAAGCTGATGCGCGGGGCGGGCTATGGTGTTATCGCCGATATCGTCCTCGGGCTAATCGGTGCGGTGATCGGCGGCTGGCTGTTCGGCGTCCTGGGCGTGCCGGTTCACGGCACCCTGCCGTTTCTCGCGATGGCGACGATTGGCGCGATTATCCTGGTCGGCGCGGCCCATCTGATCCACGAGCTCTGAGCGCACTCAGACGGCCGCAAATCCCGCGGCGCTGAAGAGCACGCGTTCGGCGCCCATCCGTGTCCGCAGCGCCGCCAGCAGTCGCGTTTCCATCCCCGGCGCGAACCAGTCGCCATAGCCCAGCCGTCCGTAGAGTTCCGCCATCCCCAACGCGCGCGAGCGGCGCCCGTGCGCGCCGTCGCCGTCGAAATACGTATCGACGATAACGCGGTCGGTCGCCGCCGCAAGCAGCCGCGCGAAGCGTTCCGGATCATGCGGCAGCATCGGCGCCACCGCGATCTGGCTGGGAACCCCCGCCTGACGGAGCCGGGCGATCGTCGCGAAACGACGGGCGATCGCCGGCGACGTCGGGGTCAGCGCGCGCCGCACTGATTCATCGTCGGTCTCGATCGTGAGCGATACCCGCACGTGTTCGCCCATCGCCTTCAGCAAATCGAGATCGCGTTCAATCAGCGGACTGCGCGTCTGCAGCAGCACGCGGCGGGGCGGAAAGCGCGCGAACAGCTCGAGCGCGCGGCGCGACAGCCGGAGCGTGCGCTCGCATCCCTGGTAGGGATCGGTCGCGCTCGACATGAAGATCGTCGCCGTGCGCAGGCGCCCGTTGCCCGCGAGCGCGCGCAGTTCGCGCTCCAGCACCTCGGGCAGATTCACCTTCGCCACCACCCAGCTTCCCCACGGACCCGCCGCGGCCTGCGCCACCGGCAGCGTCCGCACATAACAGAAAGGACAGCCGCCGGCGGCACCAAAAGCGCATCCGATATACGGATTGAGCGTGAAAGTGAAGCCGCGCAGAAATCCGCCGGTCGGATTCAGCGCCCGTCGCGCGGTCGTCACCGTGTAGCCCCGCCCCACCCGCCATCACCTCGCCGGCTCACGATAACAATTGACTTGACGAGCGCCGCCGCCAAGGATGGAGCTCATGAAGCGCACGGCGTCCCTTCTGCTGTCCTTATTGCTGGTGAGTATCCCCGTTGCGGCGAGCGCGCAATGGCCTAACGATGAGGACGTCCGTAATCCCTATCAGTACGACGACGTCGAAAACGGGCAACTGCTGCAACTCTTCTCCTACGTCCTGACCCCGATCGGGATGGGGCTCGAATGGGGCGTGACCCGGCCACTGCATCGGGTCGCGACGCAGAGCGCGCTGGCGCCGGTGCTCAGCGGCGATCGCTACGTGCAGTACTTCGGTCACAACAATAATGCGGATTTCGTGCCGCCGGGAACGTTCGACCCGGCGCCCCTGAATCTCTCGAACTACTACGTGCGCTCACCGCCCGAAGCGACCGCCGAGGGCCGCCGGCCGGCACGCCAGGCCGCGTCCGGGGCGCGTACGCTGCCGCCGAGCCAGCGCACCTTCCAATAGCGGCCGTCGTCCAGCCAATAACGGCCAGCGCCCAGCGTGACCGACGGCGCGCAGCAGCCGCGGGCGATGGGCGGCGGCCACCCGCCACCCGCTTGAAGCTGCCCTCAGGTCGCCATGAAGCCGCCGTCCACCGGCATCGGCAGCCCGGTCACGTAAGAGGCGTGGTCGGAACACAGCCACGCGACGGCCTCGCCGATCTCACCCGGCTCACCCATCCGCCGCAACGGCTCCGCCCGCGCCATCTTCTGCTCCATGTCGGGCCGCTTCTCGAACATCCGACCGGTCATCGGCGTCCGGATCGGGCCCGGGCAGACCGCGTTGATGCGGATGCCGTGCTTGCCGTACTCGATCGCCGCGGCGCGGGTTAGTCCGGCCACGCCGTGCTTCGAGGCGACATAGGCCGGCATGTGCGGCACCCCGGCGAGACCGGCGCCCGACGAAGTATTGACGATCGCGCCGCCGCCGCCCTGCTTGAGCATCTGCGCGATTTCCGCCTTCATGCACAACCACACGCCGGTCAGGTTGATCGCGATGACGCGGTTCCAGTTCTCTTCGCTGCAGAGATGGGTGTCGCCGCCCTGACCCTCGATCCCGGCGTTGTTGAAGGCGCAGTCGAGACGGCCGAAGGTGGCGACCGCCTGGGCGACGGCGCCCTCGACGTCGCTCCCGCGCGACACGTCGCACCTGACGAAAATCCCTTCGGCGCCGAGGTCCTGCACCATCTTGAGCGTGCGATTGCCGCCCTCTTCGACCACGTCAGCCAGCACCAGGCGCGCCCCTTCGCGCGCGAAGATGCGCGCGGTCGCCTGTCCGATACCGGAGCCGGCGCCGGTTATCAAAGCCACTTTCCGATCCAGAATTCCCGCCATTGGCAAAGCTCTCCGTAAAATGGATTACTGCGTGGCCTCTAGTTCTGGCGCTTGACGCCCGGCTTGGCAAGAGCGGCCGGCGCGGCGGCTTGACCGGGCGCTGATTATGTTGCATATACAACGCAGGCACCGAATGAAAGCCCGCACCGACACCCCCGCCGCCAGCGCCGCCGGCGCGATCGGCCCCGCCTGCATCGCCTACCGCACGCGGATGCTGAGCCGCGTCATCAGCGCGATTTACGACGAAGCTCTGGCCCCGCTCGATCTTCGAGGTTCGCAACTGAACGTATTGTCCGCGCTGGCGCGCCGCGGACCTTCCACTCCAACCGAGCTCTGCGCCGTGCTGCGGATGGATAAATCAACCCTCAGCCGCAACGTCGCGCGGATGCGCCGGCGCGGATGGCTCGCGACCGACGCCGACGACGACCGACGCACCCACACCCTGCGCCTGACGGCGACCGGCACGCGGCTCCTGCGCGAGGCTTTCCCCTTGTGGCAGAAGGCGCAGGACGAGGCGGCCCGCCGGATGGGCGGCGCGGGCGTCGCCGCGCTGGCGACCCTGGTCAAACGGCTGCGCGCGCTCGACGCCGCCGCGCCCGAATCCGTCGCGTCGCTCCCCCGACGCGCCCGCCGGAGCGGCTGAGTCAGGGCCACGCGGACGGCGCGTTTCGACGGCAGGATGGCATCACAGTTGCCTATACAACGAATGCGCCGCGCGCGCCGGGAGACAAGCGCTGATTTTCACGACCATCGCCTCTCGCAGATCGCGAAGGCCGTTCGCAGGTTGATAGTTGTATATACAAGGATTGCCCCACGATGACGCACCTGAGCGAAAACTCGACCAGCGACCATGGCGCCACCAGCGAGCTCCGCGCCACTGACCCCGATCGATGCAAGCTGACCAACCACGCCGCCGAGGAAGCCGGCGCCGGCCCCGCCGATGACGCTTTGCGCGGCGACCTCGCTTATCGCACTCCGCTGAAGGCTTACCAGCCGGATCGCGCGCCCGATCGCGCCGGCGCCTTCACGGACCCGGCGCCCGACCCGGTTCCCCCGCCCAAGGCTGACGGGCGGCGGCCCGGGCGGGCGGCCGGTCGCCTCCTGCTGCCGCTCCTGCTCGCGCTCGCCGTGATCGCGGCCGCGCCGTGGGTCTGGAACTACCTCGAATCCTACGAGACCACCGACGACGCGCAGATCGACGGCCATATCGATCCGCTGAGCTCGCGCATCGACGGCACTGTCATCGCCGTCCACGCCGAGGACGACGATCGCGTCAGGCGCGGCGATCTGCTGGTCGAGATCGATCCGCGCGATTATGAGGTCGCGGTCGCCGCGGCGCGGGCGCGCCTTGCGCTGGCGCTCGCGCAGGTGGCGGCCGCCCGGCAGGATTACGCCGCGGCGCTCGCTCAGGTCCGCGAAGCCGCGGCCACCAACTTCCGCGCCCAGCGCGACGCCCGCCGCTACGCCGCCCTGCTCGAGCAGCAGGTCGTGCCGCAGGAGCAGTACGACCAGTACCACGCCGCGGCGGGCGTCGAGGCCGCCAGAGTCGCTTCGGCCGCCGAAGCCGCCGGCTCGGCGCTGAAGGCGATCGCCGCGCGCGAGGCCGAGGTTGACGCCGCCCGGGCCGCTCTCGATCAGGCGCTGCTCAATCTGAGCTATACGAAAATCTACGCGCCCGCTGACGGCATCGTCGGCCACCGCGCGGTCCAGCTCGGCTCGCGCATCCAGCCCGCGGAGACCCTGATGTTCGTGACCGAGACCGACCATCTCTGGGTCATGGCCAACTTCAAGGAGACCCAGCTCGCGCGCATCCATCGCGGCGAACCCGTCACCATTCACGTCGATACCTTCGGCCGTGATTACCGGGGCCACGTGGTCAACCTGCCGGGCGCCAGCGGCGATCGTTTCAGCCTGCTACCGCCCGAAAACGCCACCGGCAATTACGTCAAGGTGGTCCAGCGCCTGCCCGTGCGGATCGCCTTCGACCCCGGCCAGGACCTTCATCGGCTGCATCTCGGCATGTCCGTGGAGCCGACCGTATGGCTGCGTTAGCACCGACCACGCCGCGCGCAGCGCCGCCGCTCCGGCTGAAGAATCGGCACCCGGCGCATAATCCGTGGGCGATCGCGCTCACCGTGACGATGGCGACGTTCATGGAGCTGCTCGATACGAGCATCGCCAACGTTTCCCTGCCGCACATCGCCGGCGGCCTCGGCACCAGCTACGACGAGAGCACCTGGATCCTGACCAGCTACCTCGTCGCCAACGCGATCATCCTCCCGATGAGCGCGTGGCTCAGCCGCGTGTTTGGCCGCAAACGCTACTACATGATGAGCGTCGCGCTGTTCACCGCCACCTCGCTCCTGTGCGGGATGGCGCCGAGCCTCGCGATGCTGCTCGGGTTCCGGGTGCTGCAGGGCATCGGCGGCGGCGGGCTCGCGCCAGTCGAACAGGCGATCCTCGTCGATACCTTCCCGAAGGAGAAGCTCGGCGGCGCCTTCGCCCTTTACAGCATGGCGATCGTCACCGCGCCGGCAGTGGGACCGCCGCTCGGCGGATGGATCACCGACAGCTTTTCGTGGCGCTGGGTCTTCTTTATCAATGTGCCGATAGGGCTCCTCTCGTTGCTGCTGTCAAGCCGCCTCGTGCATGACCCGCCCGAGTTCATCGAGGAACGACGGCAGGCCTGGCGCGGCCGCCGGCTGCGGATCGATCGCGTCGGCATCCTGCTTATCGCGACGGGCTTTGCCTGCCTCGAGGTCGTGCTCGACCGCGGCGAACGCGACGACTGGCTCGGCAGCCATCTCATCGCCGCCTTTCTCGCGATCGCGATCGTCGCCATCAGTCTTGCCGTCTGGTGGGAATGGCATCATGACGATCCGGTGGTCGAGCTCACGCTGTTGCGCGAGCGCAACTTCGCCCTGGCCTGCATCTATTATTTCATCTTCGCCTTCGGCCTGTTCGGCAGCACCGTCCTGATTCCGGAAATTCTGCAGACGCTCTTCGGCTACACCGCGACCGACGCCGGTCTCGTACTGGGCCCCGGCGCCGCCGTCATCACCGTACTGGCGCCCTTCGTCGTGCGGATCGTGCCACGCGTGGGCGCCCGGCGCCTGCTTGGCGCCAGTTTCACCATCGCCGCGCTCTCGATGCTCTACTACAGCGGCCTCACTCCGCAGTCCGACTATTTTCATTTCGCGCTGGCCCGCGCCCTTCAGGGCTTCGGCTACGCCTTCATGTTCGTGCCGGTCACCCAGCTCGCCTACTCCTACCTGCCCAAAACCAAGAACAATAAGGGCTCGAGCCTGACCAACCTCTGCCGCAACTGGGGCGGCAGCTTCGGTGTCGCCTTCGTCACCACGATGCTCGAGCGGCGGACCCAGTATCATCAGAGCGTGCTCGTGAGCCACCTGTCCGCCGCCGATGGCGCCCTCAGGAACTTCGTCGCGGACACCAGCCATTACCTGCTCACCCGCGGCACCAGCGCGCCGGATGCGGTTCATCAGTCATATGCCATGGTCTCCAGCCTGATGACCGGACAGGCCACGATGCTCGCCGCGATGGACTGCTTTCATCTGCTTGCGCTCGTGGTGATTTTGGGCCTGCCGCTGGCCTTTCTGATTCGACCGTTCCGGATTGGCGGCGGCAGCCCCGCGCATTGAAGGAGCTTCTGACGAATGGCGTTGACGGAAAAACACAAGATGAACAAGTCGAATGGATCTTCAGACCCCAAAGAAGCGCCTCCGCGAGGGCGGCGCCGCAAGTTTCCCGCGCCGATCGGCGCCCTCCTCGGGCTCACCCTGACATCGGCGGAGCCCGGCCATGCCACGATCGAGTTCCAGGCCGGCGCCAAACACGCGAACCCGATGGGCACCCTGCATGGCGGGGTGTTATGCGATATCGCCGACGCCGCGATGGGCGCCGCTTACCGCAGTACGCTCGCCGAAGGTGAGACTTTCACCACCATCGAATTGAAAATCAATTTTCTGCGGCCCGTCTGGAATGCCAGGCTGCGCGCCGCCGCCAAAGTGGTGCGCGCCGGTAAAATCGTCGGCCTGGTCGAATGCGATATCCTCGATGATCACGAGCGGCTGGTCGCGCGCGCCGCGAGCACCTGCATGACGCTCCGCGGCCGGCTCGCCGAGCAACGCGGCCTGCCGCCCGCTAGCGCCACGCCCACCACCGGATGAGCCCCCGGCGGGTCGCCCGGGCGAAGCGGCCGCAGCTATCCCAGAAGCGCCTCGATAATCGCGCGGCTCACCGGCTCCTTATGGCGAATCCGCCCGACGTACGGCGCGTCGATCATGCGCACCAGCGCGTCGGCGTTGGTCACGGTCGCCGGCGTCGCCGTCGGCTCGAGGTCGCTCAGCACCACTCCGCGCAGCCGGAGGCTTCGCGCCCGCATGTAACTGACGCTGAGGAACGCCGCGTTCAGACAGCCAAGGCGGTTGCCGACCACCAGCACCGCTTCGAGCCCGAGCCGCAGCGCCAGGTCGGCATAGTTGCAGCGCCACGTCAGCGGCACGGCGATGCCACCCGCGCCTTCGACGATCACCAGGTCGCTCTCGGACGCGATCGCCCGAAAGCATCGCTCGATCCGTTCCGGGTCGGGCGGCTCGAGCCCGTCGGCTTCGGCGGCGCGCGCCGGAGCGAGCGGCGACGGATAGCGATACGGACACACCAGGTCGAGCGCGAGCGCTGACGAGGCGGCGCACAGGAGCGCCTGCGCGTCGGCCGGCGCCAGTTCGCCGTTCAGCTCGGCGCAGCCGGTCTCCGCCGGCTTCATCACTCCCACCCGCAGCCCGCGCGCCTTGGCCGCGAAGGCGAGCGCGCATCCGACCAGGGTTTTGCCGACGCCGGTATCGGTTCCGGTGATCAGCAGCGCGCGCGCCGTCATGCCTCGGTCACCTCGCGGATCGCCTCGCTGGTGACGCCCACCAGCGTATCGAGTTCGTCGTCACTGATCGCCAGCGGCGGCATCAGCACGATAACGTCGCCGAGCGGCCGAATCACGACCCCGCGCCGGCGCGCCGCCTTGATCACGCGGACGCCGGTCTGCTCGGCGACCTGGTACGGCTCCCGCCGATCCCGATCGCGCATCAGCTCGATTCCCACCATCAGGCCGGCCTGCCGCACGTCGGCCACGTGGGCCAGTGGCGCGATCCGTTCCCCGAGCGCCTGACGCATCCGCTCGATACGCCCCGCGAGCCGATCGATCACTGCCTCGTTCCGGAAGATGGCCAGATTGGCGCACCCGACCGCCGCCGCCAGCGGGTTCCCGGTATAGGTGTGACCGTAGTAGAAGGCGCGATATTCCTCCGGCTCGCCAAGAAACGCGCCGAAGACCTCTTCGGTCGCCAGCGTCGCGGCCAGCGGCAGATAGCCGCCGGTGAGACCCTTGCCGAGGCACATCAGATCCGGCCTGAGGTCCGCATGTTCGGAGGCAAACATCCGCCCGGTGCGGCCGAAACCGGTCGCCACCTCGTCGGCGATCACCAGCGCGCCGGCCGCGCGCACAAGCCGCGCCATCTCGCGCAGATACTCCGGCGGATGGTCCCACATCCCGGCCGCCCCCTGCATGATCGGCTCGATGACCAGCGCGGCCAGTTCGCCGGGCGCTTCGCCAATGAGCCTTTCTGCTTCGGCGAGCGCTCGTTCGAGCGCCGCGCCGCGCGCAAGCCCGTGATAAAAGCGAAACACGTGGGGCGGATCGGTGCGCTGCACGTTGAACAGCAGCGGGCGCAGGTGGCGATGGAACTGTTCGCTGTAGCCCAGACTTACCGCGCCCACCGTATCGCCATGATAAGAGCCGCCCAGCGCGAGAAACCGCGTTCTGCGCGGCTCGCCGATGAGCTGCCAGTACTGCGCCGCAACCCGCAGCGCCACCTCGACCGCCTCGGCCCCCGAATCGGCATAAAACACCCGCGTCAGGCCGCGCGGCGCCACCGCAACCAGCCCCTCGGCCAGCTCGGTCGCCGGAACGTTGGCCAGGCCGAGCATCGTCGAATGCGCAATACGCCCGGCCTGCATCGCCAGCGCCTCGTCGAGCTCGCGCTTACGATGGCCGTGGACGTTGCACCATAGCGAGGACACGCCGTCCAGATAGCGCTTCCCCCGCACATCGATGAGATAATTGCCTTCGCCCCGCGCAATGATCAGCGGCTCCTCCTTCATCCAGGTTTTCATCTGGGTGAACGGATGCCACACGTGGCGATGATCAAGTTCGACCAGTCTTGCGTAACCTTCCTGCTCAGTCATGATTCTTCCGAGAAAGTGCTGCTTCAGATAAGCGCAACTTCGCGCGCCGCCTCGGCGAACGCCGCGATCGCCACGTCGAGTTGATCGCGGGTATGCGTGGCGATCGGGGTGACGCGCAGCCGCGCCGTGCCCGCCGGCACCGTCGGCGGCCGAATCGCCGTCACGTACACGCCCCGTGCCAAAAGCGCGCGCGATAGTCGCAGCGCCGCCTCGGCTTCCCCGACGATTACCGGCAGGATCGGCGATTCCGTCGGACCGATTCGGAACCCCAGGCCCTCGAGGCCCGCGCGCAGATATCGCGCGTTGTCGTGCAAACGCTCGACCAGCGCCGGTTCCGCTTCGAGCACCGCCAAAGCCGCCTCGGCGGCCGCCGCTACCGCCGGCGGCAAGCCGGTTGAATAAATGAAACTGCGCGCCCGGTTCACCAGGTAATCGCGCAGGATCGACGACCCCGCCACATAGGCGCCATACGCGCCCAGCGCCTTGCTCAGCGTCCCGATATGCACGTCAACTTCCTGCGCCAGACCGCACGCCGCGGCAAGTCCGCGGCCGCCCGGCCCCAGCACCCCGACGCCGTGGGCCTCATCGAGGATGATCGCCGCGCGATACGCGCGCGCCAGTTCGACGATTTCCGCCAGTGGCGCCGCATCGCCGTCCATGCTGAAGACCGCATCGGTCACGATAAAGCGCCGGCGCGCCGCCCCCGCATCCTTGAGCAGCTCCCGCAGATGCGCCATGTCGCGATGGCGATAGACGGCCACCCGCGCCCGACTCAGACGGCAGCCGTCGATCAAACTCGCGTGATTGAGTTCGTCGCTCAGCACCGCGTCGCCGGGACCGGCGAGCGCCCCCAGCACGCCGATATTGGCCAGATAACCCGAACCGAAAACCAGCGCCGCTTCGACCCCTTTGAACGCCGCCAGATGCTGCTCGAGCCGCGTGAGCGGCATGAGATTCCCCGCCACCAGACGCGACGCGCCCGTGCCGCTGCCATATTCGGCGAGCGCGCGCCGAGCCGCTTCCTTGACCGCCGGATGGGTCGCGAGGCCAAGGTAATTGTTCGACGAAAGCATCAGCAGACGCCGCCCCTCGACCACCACCGTTGTGTCCTGCGCGCTCTCCACCACGCGCAGCGCGCGCCTCAGCGATCGCCGTTCAAGCTCGTGCAGCGCCTCCGCAAGCTCGCCCTCGAGAAGTCCCATCGCCTGAGCAGTCTGTCGTAAACCCGGGCGCCGCGCGAGCGATCCCGCAGTGCAGAATGACCACCGCGCCGCTTTCGTCGGCGCCGCGCAAGCCGTCATACTGCAGAGGCGGGACGCCGTGCGGCGGCCCCGCGGAAAGGAACGACCCTGTCATGCCACTGAGCGCACGCAATCATCTGCAAGGCGAAATCACCGAGATTCTGCTCGGCACTGTTACCGCCCTCATCACTGTCAAAGTGGGCGACAACCTCGTCGAGTCCGTGATCACCCGGCGCAGCGCCGAAGAGATGGGCCTCCGGAAAGGCGACCGGGTGACCGCCGTGATCAAGGCGACCGAGGTCATGATCCAGAAGGACTAGTTCAGGACGCGCGTGACGATCCGCAACCATCTCCGCCAACGGCTCGCGCCGGCCCTTCTGCTCGCGCTCCTCAGTCTGCAGCCCGGCCGCGCGCAAGGCGCGAGCGCCCATTCGGCGCTCCTGCGTGTCGGCGGCCTCGTAAAGCATCCGCTGATCCTCCAGGAAGCCGACCTGCAGTCCCTGCCGCGCCGCCGCCTCGCCGTCACCGACGAGAAGGGCCACCCGGTCAGCTACGAGGGCGTGCCTGTCGCCGCCATCCTTCGACGGGCCGGCGCGCCGCTCGGCGCTGACCTCCGCGGACCGGCCATGAAGCTCTACCTGCTGGTCGAGGCGGCCGACGGCTATGCTGCCGTCTTCGCCCTCCCCGAGTTCGATCCGGACTTCACCAGCCGCGTCGCCATCGTCGCCGACCGCCGTGACGGCCATCCGATCGCGCCTCCTGAAGGGCCGCTGCGGCTGGTAATTCCCGGCGAGCGACGGCACGCGCGCTGGGTGCGCGAAGTCACCGCCCTGGACCTCGAGCAGGCCAGAGCGTCTTCCCCTTAACGCCCCGCAGAGCTTCCCGACGACCCCGACCCGCCGCCGCGCTTGACAGCGTGGCTGCTCTCGCGATAGTGAGAATGATTCTCAATATCTGAAGCCATGGCCCACCTCGCCCCCGCTCATCCCACGCTCCGGCTGCGGCCGCAATTGTTCTTTAACCTCGCTGCCACAATTCGAAGGTGGACTCGACATGACCGGCACTAATAAAAGTCCCTGTCGTAAACGACGCCTCGCCCAGCGCGGATCGTTTCTGGTCGACGACTGCGCCTGCGGCGCCGTTCATCTGACGATCGGATACCTGACGATCCGGCTCGAACGCGCCGCCTACGCGGAAATGGCCGAGGCGATCGGCGAAGCGCTCACGATTTTGCGGACCCCCGACCAGCTTCCGCAACTATTTAACTAGTCACAAACTCGTTTCATGTTTAAGGTGCCACACTATGCGGAAACAGACGGAACTGACCAACCTGCGCATCCTGAGACTTCTCTTGCTCCTGCTCGCCTCGACGCTCGCCGTGCCGACCATCACTGCGGTAGCGGCGCCGAGCGCTGCATCGCCTGCGCTGACTCCGATCCCGCCCGTGCCGAACCCCTGCTCGCGCCCGACCGCCGGCAGTATCGTCGCCAACCCCGCCGATCTCTTCAGCCGCGACGGCGTGCTGGCGGTGAACTTTTCCTATCAGACAACCACCGACGCCGAAGGTCGAACGCTCTTTTGTTTCATGACGCCGAGCGGGCTTGAGAACCCCACCCTCCATGTCCATCCGGGCGATCACCTCGTCATCACCCTCACCAACAACACTCCCGCAACGCCGCCCGTGATGGCGATCAAGGCCCCCAATTGCGGCGCGACCGAGCTCACCGGCTCCTCGGTCAACATGCATTTTCATGGCACCAACACCGCGCCCGCCTGCCATCAGGACAACGTGATTCGCACCCTGGTCAATTCCGGCCAGACCTTCCGCTACGATGTGCGCTTTCCGCCCAACGAACCGCCGGGCCTCTACTGGTACCATCCGCATGCCCACATGCTCACCGAGGCGGCCCTGCAGGGCGGCGCCTCCGGCGCGATCATCGTCGAAGGCATCGAGAAATTTCAGCCCGTCGTCACCGGTCTGCCGCAGCAGATCCTGCTCATCCGCGACCAGAATGTCGCCGGCAATCCCACCCCCGGCGGCCCGATTCCATCCTGGGACGTGACCCTGAACAACGTTCCGATCGCCTATCCGGCGGAAATTCCCGCGGTCATCCGGATGCGCCCCGGACAGCGCCAATTCTGGCGCGTCTCGAACTCCTCGGCCGACACCATCATCGATCTGCAGCTCCAGTTCGATGGCGTCCCGCAAACCCTGCACGTCGTCGCGCTAGACGGCGTGCCGGTCGGCTCGCAGGACGGCAACAAGCCGGGCAAGGTCGTCAACACCACCGATATCCTGCTGCCGACCGCCGGACGCGCGGAATTCGTCGTCAACGCGCCGCCCGCCACGGTGAACAACGCAAGCCTGGTGACGCTCGGCATCAATACCGGACCCGACGGCGATAATGACCCCCAACGCACCCTGGCGACGATTCAACTCACCGGCGCGGCCGCCGTTGCCCAGGCCGAGACCACTCCCAGCACGACGGCGGGCGGCCGATGGCAACAGCGCTTCGAGGGTCTTGCCACCGCCACGCCGACCACTTCACGCCGGCTCTACTTCTCCGAAGACAATCCCGAATCCCAGTTCTACATCACCGTTGACGGCGCCACGCCGACGCTCTTCGATCCCAACAACCCGCCCGCCATCGTCACCACCCAGGGCACCGTCGAGGAATGGACCATCGAGAATCGCACGCTCGAAAATCACGAGTTCCACATGCATCAGATCCATTTCCTGGTCGAAGCGCAGAACAATTTCGAGCTCAACGGCAGCCAGCCCAACCTCGCGATTACCAACCAGGTCGTCGATACGATTCAGATCCCCTTCTGGGACGGCAGTCCGAGCGATCCCTTCCCGTCGGTCACACTGCGGATGGATTTTCGCGGCGCCGACATCGGCGACTTTGTCTATCACTGCCATATCGCCGAGCATGAGGACGCCGGCATGATGGCGATCATTCGCGTCGAGCCCTCCGCGATGGCCGCCGCCCTCGAATCGCTGCGGCTGGATTTCGCCGCGATGGGCCAGACGCTCGGCCTGCTGCCCCGGCCGAATCCCCAACCCGCCTATGCCTGGTGTGTCAGAGGCAAGCTGGTACGCGCGCGCACCGTGGCCGACGGCGCTCAGACGGCGCCGACGCGGACCTCGAGTGCCGGCCCCGCCGATCGCTGGACCATCGCTTCCGAGTAGCGCCGAGTTAGCGGCCCGCCGTAGCGCCGCGTAATCGCGCCCGCCCCGACGAGCACTCCTGATGCTCCGCGGGGCGGGCGCGAGCGCCGGCCTGAGCCGGGCGCGCCGTGCCGCCGATTGCGGCTGCTCCCCCGTGCGCGCGCCGCCCCGGCAGCGCCAAAGCGCCGCCACGACGCGCCGCCGCCTGTGCCGTCGGACGCGGTCAGGACCACACGATCGATCCTTGATCGTCGCGTTGATCCTAACCCTGATCTGAATGCTGATCTTGCGGCTGATCCTCGCGCCGCTCCGCGTCCGCGCCCAGAAACTCCTTCAGCGCGGCCGCGAAATTGCGCCGCACCCGCTGACCGCCCCCCAGCTTGGCGAGCGCATACCGCTCATCGTCGTCGAGCCGCGCCCACGCCGCCGCATCCAGTTCGAAACCGCAGAGGCGCGCATTGGCCGCGACCCGTTCCGGCAGTTGCGCATTGGCAAACGCGCTCTGCTGCTGCTCCGACGAGAGCCGCGGCGGGGCCGCGCCGCTATGCTGGGCGACCAGCCGGCAGACGCTCTCGGCAAAGCTCTCGACTTCCTGCGCGGTCGCGGTCGGATGCTCGCAGAGCCATCGCCGTTCCGCCATCCCTAACGCCAGCCACTGCTCGAGCGCGATCTTGACGGCGGCCCGATCAAGCTTGGCGCGCACCGCCATCGGGATGCACGACAGCGTTTCGTAAATCTCCGCCTCGAATGCAAAACGTCGCATGCCTGCTCTCTGCCGTCCGCTCAGCGCCGCGCGCCGCTCACAGCTTCACATAAACCGACTTGATCTGCGTGAACAGATCGATCACGTGCCGGCTGCCTTCGCGCCCAAAGCCCGACTGCTTGTAGCCGCCGAAGGGCATCGCCGTGTCGGTTACGCCGTAGCAGTTGACCCACACCGTGCCCGCCTTGAGCGCCCGCGCCACGCGATGCGCCCGACGGATATCCCGGCTCCAGACCGCGGCCGCCAGACCGTAAGTCGTCGCGTTGCCCTGCAGCACCGCATCGTCTTCGTCCTTGAACGGAATCGCCGCCGCGACCGGCCCGAAGATCTCCTCCTGCGCGATCTTCATGTCGTTGCGCACGTCGGCGAAAATCGTCGGCTTGACGTAATAGCCTTTGCCGCCCACCGCCTCGCCGCCAATCGTCACGCGCGCCCCTTCATGACGGCCGGCCGTCACATAGCCGAGCACGCGATCGAACTGCTCGCGCGAAACCACCGGCCCCAGCCGCGTCTGCGGATCCAGCGGATTCCCCGGCGTCATCCGTTCGCTGGCGGCCGTCAGGTCGGCCACGAAATTGTCGTAGATGTCGCGCTGCACGAAAATTCGCGTGCCCGCAGCGCACACCTGCCCCGAATTGTAAAAGACCCCGGTCATCGCATTTTTCACCGCGCTCGCGAGGTCCGCGTCGGGAAACACGATGTTCGGCGATTTGCCGCCGAGCTCGAGCGACACGCGCTTCAGATTGCCCGCCGACGCCTGCAGGATAAGCTTGCCGACTTCGGTCGATCCGGTGAACGCCACCTTGTCGATCCCCGGATGCTCCGCGATAGCGCTGCCCGCGCCGGGCCCGAAACCGGTGATGATGTTGACCACGCCGTCAGGAATTCCGGCCTCCTGGAGAAGCTCCCCCAGCCGAATCGCGGTCAGCGGCGTCTGCTCGGCGGGCTTCAGAATCATGGTGTTGCCACACGCCAGCGCCGGCGCGATCTTCGTCACCGCCATCATCAGCGGAAAATTCCACGGAATGATGAGCCCGCAGACGCCGATCGGCTCGCGCAGCGTGTAGTTGAACATCCCGGGGTCCGAGGGATTGGTCTCGCCGTAGATCTTCGACGGCCATCCCGCGAAGTAGCGGAAAATCCCCGCCGCCCCGGCGATATCGATCGTGCGCGCCTGCGCCACCGGCTTCCCGTTATCGAGGCTTTCGAGCTCGGCCAGTTCGTCCGCATACTTATCGATAAGCTCGGCAATTCGCAGCAGGTAGCGGCCGCGCTGATGCGGCGTGATGGTGCGCCACCTGCCCTCTTCAAACGCGCGCCGCGCCGCCACCACCGCCTCGTCGACGTCGGCCTTGTCGCCTTCGGCCACCAGCGCCAGAACCTCTTCGTTGGCCGGATTGATCGTTTCGAAGGTTTTGCCCGATTTCGCCGCCGTCCATTTGCCGTCGATCAGCAGTTTGGTCGGCGATCGTCGCAGGAAATCCAGTACGGCGCCGACTTTGGCGCCCTGCGCCGCGCGCTCGAGTGCGGGAAGTGCTGCCGCCATTTCGATAATCCTCAAACTTTCACGATAATTGGAAAAAAGCGGCGGCGGCCGTTTCTCCCGGCCGCCGCCCCGCCCCTCGACTAGAGCTTCACGTACACCGACTTGATCTGCGTATAGAGGTCGACCGCATACCGGCCGAGCTCACGCCCGATCCCCGACTGCTTGTAGCCGCCGAACGGCGAAATCGGATCGATGTTGTTGTAGCAGTTGACCCACACCGTGCCCGCCTTGAGCGCCCGCGCCACCTTGTGCGCGCGGCTGACGTCGGTGGTCCACACCGCCGCCGCCAGTCCGTAGGTGGTGTCGTTGCCCTGCAGCACCGCGTCGTTCTCGTCCTTGAAGGGAATCACCGCGGCCACCGGCCCGAAGATCTCCTCCTGGGCTATCCGCATGTTGTTTTTGACACCGGTGAAGATCGCCGGATCAACGAAATAACCCTTGCCGCTCGCGACCTCGCCGCCCAGTGCCGGCTTCGCGCCTTCCTGCTTGCCCAGCTCGAGATACGACTTGACGCGGTTGAACTGCTCCTTCGACACCAGCGGTCCCACGGTGGTCTTCGGATCCAGCGGATCGCCCGCCTTGACCTTCGACGTGTAGCGCGTCAACGCGTCGATAAAGGTGTCCTGGAAGTCCTGCTGCACGAAAATCCGCGTACCGGCGCAGCACACCTGCCCCGACAGCATGCAGAACCCGAACATCGCCGTCGACACCGCCGATTCGAGGTCGGCATCGGCGAAAATCACGTTCGGCGACTTGCCGCCCAGCTCGAGCGACACCCGCTTCAGATTGCCCGCCGACGCCTGCAAAATGAGCTTCCCGACCTCCGTCGATCCGGTGAACGCCACCTTGTCGATATCCGGATGGCTCGCGATCGCCGCGCCCGCGGTCTCACCGAAACCCGTGATAATGTTCACGACTCCGTCCGGCACCCCTGCCTCGAGGATCAGCTCGCCGAGCCGCAGCGCGGTCAGCGGCGTCTGCTCGGCCGGCTTCAGCACCGAGACGTTGCCGCAGGCGAGCGCCGGCGCGATTTTCCAGGCGAACATCGCAATCGGTCCGTTCCACGGAATGATCTGACCGCAGACCCCGACCGGCTCGCGCAGCGTATAGTTGAACAGCGAGGGGTCCGACGGATTGGTCTCGCCGTAGATCTTGGTGCTCCACCCGCCGTAGTAGCGGAACACCTCGGCGGCCCCGGCCACCATCCCGCGCGCCAGCGAGATCGCCATGCCGTTGTTGAGCGTCTCCAGCGTCGCCAGCTCGTCGGCGTGCGCCTCAATCAGATCCGCGATCTTGAACAGATAGCGGGCCCGCTGATGCGGCCCGATACTCGCCCACTTGCTCTCCTCGAAGGCCTTGCGCGCAACCTTCACCGCCTCTTCGACGTCCGCCTTGTCGCCTTCCGCAACCAGCGCAAGCACCTCTTCATTCGCCGGATTGACGGTTTCGAAGGTCTTGCCCGATTTTGCCGGCACCCACTTGCCGCCAATCAGCAACTGCTTGGGTTTCCTCAGAAAATCCAGCACCGGCGTCGAGGTGATGCCGCTCGCCGCCTTCTCAATCGATGGAACTGCTGCCGCCATGTTTCTTTTCCTCCAGAATTATCAAAGACTCGAAGCCGTGGGGCGGCCGAAGCCGCTTCAGAGCTTCACGTAAACCGACTTGATCTGCGTGTAGAGATCGATCGACTGGGGGCCGAGCTCGCGCCCAAACCCCGACTGTTTGTAGCCGCCGAACGCCGAGATCGGATCGATAAGCCCGTAACAGTTGACCCACACCGACCCCGCCCTGAGCGCCCGCGCCACGCGATGGGCCCGGCTGAGGTCGCGCGTCCACACCCCCGCGCCGAGGCCGTAGGTCGTGTCGTTGCCCTGCAGCACGGCGTCGTTCTCGTCCTTGAACGGAATCAGCACCGCGACCGGCCCGAAGATCTCCTCGCGCGCAATCCGCATATCGTTGCGCACCGCCGTGTAAATCGTCGGCTTCACGAAATAGCCGCGCTCCTGCGGACCGCGCTCGCCGCCGGCTTTCGCCTGCGCGCCCTCGTCCCGCGCGAGCTTCAGATAGCCCAGCACCCGCTCATACTGCTCGCTCGAGACCAGCGGCCCCATCGTCGTCGTCTGATCGAGCGGCTCGCCGAGCCGAATCGCCTCGGCCTTCGCCGCAATCCGCTCGGCAAACTCGTCGTAGAGGCTCTCCTGCACGAACATCCGGGTCGCCGCGCAGCAGACCTGGCCCTGGTTGCGAAAGACTCCCGTCGCCGACAACGCCACGGCGGTCTCGAGCGGCGCGTCGGCAAAAATCACGTTGGGCGACTTGCCGCCCAACTCGAGCGAGACCCGCTTCAGATTGCCCGCAGACGCCTGCAAAATGAGCTTCCCGACCTCCGTCGATCCGGTGAAGGCGACCTTGTCCACGTCCGGATGACCCGCCAGCGCGGCCCCCGCCGTTGGTCCGAAGCCGGTCACGATATTGACCACGCCGTCGGGCAGACCCGCCTCGCAGATAAGCTCGCCCATCCGCACCGCCGGCAGCGGCGTCTGTTCGGCCGGCTTCAACACCAGCGTATTGCCGAAGGCGAGCGCCGGCGCCACCTTCCAGCTAATCGTCGAGAGCGGGCCGTTCCACGGAATGATCTGACCGCACACGCCGACCGGCTCCCGTAGCGTGTAGTTGAAAAAGTCCGGCGCCGACGGATTCGTCTCGCCATAAAATTTGGTCGCCCATCCAGCGTAATAACGAAACGTATCAACCGTCCGCCCGACCTCCACGGTCGCCTCGCTGATCGGCTTGCCGTTGTCGAGCGTGATGAGCTGCGCCAACTCGTCGGCGTGCTGCTCGATAAGATCGGCGATCCGAAGCAGGTAGCGCGCCCGCTGATGCGGTCCGAGCGACGGCCATCGCCCCGCCTCGAAGGCCCGCCGCGCCGCCGCCACCGCCTCGTCGATATCGGCGCGGTCGCCTTCGGCTACCAGCGCCAGCACCTCTTCGTTGGCCGGATTGATCGTTTCGAAGGTCTTGCCCGATTTGGCCGGCACCCATTTGCCGCCGATCAGCAACTGCTTGGGCGGCCCCTGCAAAAACCGCCGCGCCGCCGCGGCCTCCGTCGCTGGTTCAACCGAGGGAACTGCTGCTGCCATGGCTTCCTTCTCTCCTCTTCGCCCTGCGGCCCTAGCAGTTGATGCGGGCGAGCTCCGTGCCCATCTGCGTCGTGTCATAGCCGCAGAGCTGCGATACTTCGCGCGCCAGACGCTGCGACGTCAGCGCATCCATCAGCCGGCTGACCGGCGCCGATTCGAGCTCGGTTTCCAGGATGGCGAGGTCGTAGCGCTCTTCGCGCCACGGCACGAAGTCGAGTCCATAGGCCTCGGCCGCCAGCCGAATCGTCACGCCCGTATCGGCCTCACCGGCGCAAATCGCCGCCGCCACCTCGAGATGGCCCGCGGCTTCCTGCTCATAACCGCGAATCTGCCGCGCCCGCAGACCCGCCGCGGCCAGCTCCTCGTCCAGCACCTGCCGCGCGCCGGCGCCCGGCTCCCGATTGATAATCCGCACGTTCGACCGACCCAGATCGCAAAAGCTCCGGATACTGCGCGGATTCCCCGGCGCCACCGCAAAACCCACTTCCCAACAGGCGAAATTGATTAAGCGGATCCGGCTCCGGCCGACCGCCTTGCGCACCGGCGCCAGGTTGTAATCGCCGCTTTGCGGATCACGCAGATGGACCCCGGCGACGTGCACCGACTCCGCCGCCACCGCCGCCAGCGCCCGGCCGCTCGAACACGGCAGGGCGACGGCATTCACCTTCGATCCGGTCCGCGCGAGCCACCCGATCACGATCGCCACCGCCGGATCGCATCCCGCGATGAGCAGCGTGGCGGCGATTTCCTGGCCCCGCAGCCGCGTCGCCACCCGCGCCGCCGTCCGCGCCGGATGCGCGCAGAGCCCGCTCGAGACCGGCAGCGTCAGATGGGCGCGCGGCAGGGCCAGCGCCACCATCCGGCCGCCCACCCGCGCCAGCGCCACCCGCTTCGGATCCACGCCGCCGCCGAGCGTGTTCTTCCAGCGCGCCGCAATTTCCTGCGCGTCGTCGTCTTCGTCCGCGCCGAACAGCTCCTCGACCGTGAGCCCGACGACCCGCGCGAGCCGCATCCCCACCGCGACGTTCGGCAGATACGCGCCGCGCTCGATCGCGGCCAGCGCCTGTCGTGAGATACCGGCCTCCGCCGCCAGTTCGGCCTGCGTCAGGCCGCGCCCGGCGCGGATCGCCCGGATACGCTCGCTGAACTTCGGTCGTTCCATTATAAGAGCAACGCGCTCGCATCCTAGCACCGAACGGCGCGCGCTCGCAAAGGCCGCCGGCGGTCCGAGGCGGCGCCGCGCGCGGCCGTTTACTCGCCAGGGGTCAGCGCGAAGCGCAGCGGGACTTCGAGCCACACGCGCACCGGCGCGCCGTCGCGCCCCCGGCCCGGCCGGAAGCGCCATCCTCGCACCGCTGCCACCGCCGCCGCCTCCAGCAGCGGGATACTCTCGACGACCTTCACGTCGGGCTCGACCGCGCCGCGACGGTCCACGATTATTCGCAGCACCACGCGACCCTCGATCCCGAGCTCCCGGGCGCGCGCCGGGTACTGCGGCAAGGGCGTGGCGATCGGCACCGGTGGCTCATCCACCTGATCCGCCGCGAAGGGACCCTGCTCTGCCGCGCTGCTCCGGCTACCGCCGCTTTCGCTATCGCCGCCCGCGCCCACCCGCGCCGTCGCCGGCCCGGATTCGCCCGCAGGACGATCAGTCGCGGCTCGCGGCGCCGATCTCGCCGCGGCTTCGCGCGTGGCGAGCGCCGGCGACGGCGCCGCCAACCTCGATCCTGTCGCGACCGCCGCCTTCCGCGTGATCATTCGGCGCAGCGCTTTCGCCGCATGTCGCAGAGCCGCGCTCGAGACCGGCGACGTGCGCGGCAGCGCGGGACGCGATTTACCGGCGTCGCCGGAGCTTGCGAGCGTCACATAGACGTACTGCTCCGCGCGCGGCCGCAGGCCATGCCGGCCCCCACCGAACTCCCTCAAACAGCCCAGACCGATCAGATGGAAGCCCAACGCGGCCAGCATCGCCACGCCCATCCGACCCCACGACGCGCCCGACCGCTCGCCCGCATCTGCCCCGGCTTTGTGCGCGCGCGACGACAACGCCCGGGGGCCGGCGCTCATTGACGCGCCGGACTCAACACAAAACTCAGGGTCGCGCCGTAATCATCGTGGTCGGATAACTGGGGAAACCGCGGCGGCGTGCGATAATCGACGGCGATTATCTTCAGTCCCGCCTTGCCGATCGGCACGCGCGCGATCCCCGCCGGGTTCGTCTGGTAGCGCGGGATCGCCGCCTCCGCGATTCTAATCTGCCCGTCGCCGATCTCGACGCCCACTCCCGCGAGCGGCTTGCCGCGATAGAGCACTTTCACCGGCAGTTCCGCGCCCGGCGCGGTCTTGAACGGATCGCTCTGCGGAATTATCTCGAGCTCCTCGCCGAGCACACGGGAAAACTCGCCGCCCGCCTCCGCCGCGGGAAAAATCGCCTTCGCGAATTTGAAAAAAGCCCCGCTGTCCCGCGCCGCCGGCAGATGGAGCTTGCTGGTGTTGAAGTACCGCCCGGCGGCGTCGCTGGCGAAGTAGCCGTTGTCGTATTCGCCCCAGACGAGCAGCAGCTCATGCCCCTTGCCATAGCGACCCGTGTCGACGGTCACGTGATCCGCCGTCGCCCCGCCGACGGCGCTCAGCAGCGACACCGGCGCACCGCCGCCGGCGAAGTAGCCCATGAGTTCGATCAGTTTTTCCGCATCGGGTGCGGCATATTCCTGCGGATGGCCGAACTTCACCGTCACGCGCTCACGACCCTCGGGAAGCAGCACCAGATCGTGCGCGCGCGCCGCTCCCGCGCCGAGCGTCAGCATCGCCATAACGGCGGCAAGCACCTTCATCGCAGCGGCTCCTTTCAGAATCGTCCGGGCAGAAAGTTGAGCGGCAGATGGACCCCGCCGAGCAGCGTCACCGGCGACTTCGGCGCGATCCCGACCGTCGTGCTGTTGAACTCGACCGCGGTCTCGTTGAAGCGGCCGAACGGATAGGCGGTTATTTCCACGAACGCGCTCGCCCCCGCCCAGTGCGCGTCGCTGTACCAGGCGTCGAGATTGAAGCGCGAATAGGAGCCGGCGCGCTGATGAGCCGCCGGATCGAGTTCGCTTTCGCCGACGAACTGCTGATTGACATAGAGGAAGATGGTCCGGCTCGCCTGCGCGCCGAACAGTGGCCAGCGCAGTTCGCCGCCGTATTTCGCCGACCACTTCGGCGTGTTCGGCACGTCCGACCCCTGCCCGTGCTGATTCCCGACCAGCCGCGCGCGCAGCGCGCTGTAGCTGGCCAGCACCGCGCAGGTGACACCGCCGGGCGTTTCCCAAACGCGGTAGCCGCCCTCGCTGTCGAAGCCTTCGCGGCGCGACGGCCCCAGATTGGTCGGCGGCTCGGGCGGCGGGTTTTCCTGGATCTCGTTGGTCAGCCGCGTGGTGTATACCGAGCCCAGGAAATGCCACGGCCCCGCCGGCGAATTGTACTGCACGCCGGCCTCTTCGCTGGTCACGGTCGTCACCCCCAGCGCCGGATTCAGCGGCAAATCGAACACCGCGCTCGGCGAACGGATCCCCTCGCCGATATTGGCGAACAGATCCGCGCCGGCGAGCGGCGTCACCACGATACCTCCCTTCGGCTCGGCTGCGCCGGTGTCCGGAGCGACCCGCGCCGGCGTGATGAAATCGTGGATATCGAAGAAAAACTCATCGTAGCGAACTCCGCCTGTCAGTTTCAGCCACGCAAACGGCTTGAGGTCCGTCTGCAGATAAACAAACGGATTGTGGATATTGAAATTGACGTTGACCGTCTGCTGCGTCGGGACCCGCGCGATCGTGTCGTACTGCTTGGCGTTGGCGATATCCGAACGCAGCCCGCCCCCCGCCAGCAGGTCCGCCGCGATCCCCGCCGGCAGCCGCAGCCGCCAGAACTTCTCCCCGTTGCCGCCGAGCGTATAGCGCCGATCCGCGCTCAGCGCCTGTCCCGGCGCCAGCGGATTTATCGGGATCGTGCTGAAGGTCGCATAGCGATCGAACACGTTGTGGATCGCGTACAGATTCACCGCCAGCGGCTCCTCGGCGGCGGGTTCGCGATAGTTGAACACCACGTTTTCCTCCGTGCGATTGCCGCCGTCCGTCGGATTCACCGCCGCCGTCGGACTGAGCGCGCCCGCCTCGACCAGCGCGCGATTGATATATCCCGGCGCGCCGAAGGTGTCGTTGAAGAACTGGAAGCGGAACGCGCCCACGCCCTCGAACAACGGCACCGTCACCTTGTCGAAGGTGTTGAGACGCAGCAGATTCTCGTTGTGACGATAGCCCTGCGTGTCGTCGGCGAGCAGTGACAGAAACCCGTGCGCCGGCCCGATACCCCCGGCATAGACGGCGTCGCCGTGCACCGTCCCGAACTGACCGCCGCTCAGCGTCAGCCCCGACGGCGGCGCGGCGAGCGTGTCGAAATTGACCGAACCCCCGATATTGAAGTCGCCCGCGCGCACATCGAACGGCCCGCGCGTCAGCGTGACCTGCCGCACCAGTTCCGGATTCAAATCGTTCAGATCGGTGTAGCCGTTCACCTGGATCGACGAGGTCTGGTTCTGCGGCACGCCATCGACGAAGGTCGCCACGTCGCGTCCGTGTTCGAGCTCATCGAAGCCGCGCAGCGCCACGCCGTAGCCGACGCCGCCCTGCCCGTAGTTGTCCACCGTGACGCCGGTCAGCGGCCGCAGCAGCTCGCCGTACGTCGTCGTGCTGCGCTTCACCTCGGCCGGATAGCTGGCGACCGTCACCGATGCCGGATTCGCCGACCGCTTCGCCGAGAGCTCCGCCTTGTCGGGCTCCGGCGCCGCGCCGTAAATCACCAGTTCCTTTAACCGAAGGGGCCGTTTGCGGCGGGCGGAGCGCCTCTTCGCGGGTTGCGACGGCACCGCCGCGGCCGTCGCCGAGGTCGCTGGTTGCGGCGGTTCGGCGCCGACCGCGAGCGCATCGAGACACACCGCCACGACCAGGCAGAACCAGCCGGTTCGCTTGACCATGGATCCATCTCACCTCCTGCGGTTCGGCGCGCCCTGACGCCGGCGCCCGCAACCGCTCAAGCTGGGATCAACAGAAACGACTTGTGCTGAGAATCGACCGTTGGTCAGCGCTATCCGAAAGCCATCGCTCCGCTCCTAAGCGAGATTCAAAATCCCGCCGCCATTGCAGCGGGAGCGTCCTACGGCCTGCCGGACAAGGCACGCCGCCATCGGATACGCCGGTGGCTTTCGCTCACACCGTATAGCTCAAAGCGCGCGCGCGATCCATCAGGATCGGCGAATTTTCCTGTCAGCGAATTTTCACGAACCCGATGGCGCCGTGATGGTCGCGCGATCCGCCCCGGGCGACGCCCGGCGGTTTCAAGCCGGCGGCGGCCGCCTCTCCGCGGTCTCGGGCATCGCCAGCCAAAAGAACCCGAGCGCGCCCAGCGCGCACGCGCTCAGCAGCAGGAAGCCGCGGTCATAGCCGTAGCGGTTGGCGACGACGCCGGCGCCAAGATTACTCAGCGCCGCCCCCACCGCAACGCAGGTGTTCATCGCGCCCTGCAGCAGATTGAAGCGCCCCGTATGGCGCGCCAGATCGGCGACGATTATCACCGCAACCACGCCGAAGATACCCGCGCCGACGCCGTCGAGGATCTGGATCGGCACCACCAGATAGGGCTTCCGCGTGATCGCGAACAGCACTCCGCGCATCGCGAGAGCCGCGAGCGCCAGCAGGAAAACCGGCTTTCGTCCCCAGACATCGGCGAGCCGTCCCGCGACCACCGCGACCGGCGCCATCACGAGCTGCGCGATGACAATACAGGCGGACATGTACGGCGCTGCCAGGGTCGGGCGGCCGGCCGACAGCATCTCGCCGACCAGCGGCAGCATCGCCGCGTTCGCCAGATGAAAAAGCGTCACGGCGGCGGCAAAAATCGCGATTCGCGAGTCGCGCAGCAGACCGCCGATCGCGACAATCTCCGGCCGGCCCCCGCGCCCCAGCGCCGCCTCGCGCGCGAGCGCCGGGTCGATCTCCTCAGGGCGGATACACCAGGCCGCGATCGCGCCGGCCACGCTCATCGCCGCGGCGAAATAGAACAGTCCGACCGTCGCGAACGAGTAGGCGATAGCGCCGGCCAGGAGCGCCGCAAAGACGGCGCCGGCGTGACTGTACGCTTCATTGCGCCCCATCCGCCGGGCGAAGGCGGCCGGACCCACCAGGCCGACGCTGATAGCCGCGATCGCCGGCGGCATCACGACGGTCGCGAGCGCGATTAACCCCTGCGCCATCGCCACCGCCGCCACGCTGGTGCACCCGATCAGCAGCAGGCATCCCGCGCCGAGCCCCACCGCGGCGCCGGCCACGAGCGCGCGCTTTTGCGCCAGCCAATCGACCAGCGCGCCGGCCGGCGTCTGTGTCAGCACCGCGACCAGACCCGGCAATGCCATCACCATACCGATTCGCGCGACGTTCCAATGGCGCGCGGCGAGCAGAAAAATCGCCAGATACGGCCCGACCGTGGTCTGCGCGTCGGCCTTGAAAAAATTGAGCCAGTCGAGCGCGCGGCGGCTCTGCGCGGACACGCTGCGTTGCGCCGCGCCGCTCCCTGCCGACGCTTCGATCGCCCCTGCTTGCGCCATCGCTCACCACCTCGTCGAACCGTGCGGGCAACACCCATGCCACCCCGAAACGGGGCGCGCTTCCGCGCCTCCGTCCTGAAGCTGGCAATCCGCATCGCCCAAATGTACTTAGCATCGGCATCGACGCCGCGCTTGCGCAGACGCTCAGATGGCGAGCCCGCGCCCGCGCGCGACTCGCGTCTCCAAGCGCCGCTGCCCCTCCACGCGCCTCGGCGCCCGGTCCCCAGCCGCGCCCCCGCGTCCGCAACGAAGCCCCTCCCCTCGCCGTTGCGGACCCCTTACGCGTCGCGAGCGCGCCCCGCCTTATGCGGAGGCGGCGCGCAGCGCCCGCTCCTTCAGCATCGCGAAGAACACCGGCACCAGGATCAGCACGACGACGATCGACGGCAGGACGCTAGTCACGCGGTTGACTAAACTGACCGGTTGGTATAGTCGGTGGGCGATATGGCAGCGGGTCGATCACGAACGCGCATCCTGGAGACGGCCGGCGAGCTGATGCTCCGGCACGGCTACGCGGCCACGTCGATCGACGACATTTGTTCCAGGGCGAGAGTTACCAAGGGGAGCTTCTACCACTTTTTTAAAACCAAGGAGGAGGTTGCGCTCGCGGTCCTGAACGGCTTCTACGAGCGTGGCCGCGCGCGCCTCGCCGACGGCGCCTACCTCGAGATCGCCGACCCGCACCGGCGCCTGCGCGGCTTTTTTGATCATCTCGAGATGATTGGACCCGAGCTCTGGCGCGACGGCTGCCTGATGGGAAACTTCGCCTGCGAGTTCGCTGAGTCGAGTCAGACCATCCGGCGGCGGGTCGCCGCGATGTTCACCGAGCTGGTGAGCACGCTGTCGCCGATCTTCAAGCCCATCGCGCGCGACCATCAGGAAGCCGACGAGCTCGCGATGCAAACGCTCATAGCGATCGAGGGTGCCGTGATTATGGCGCGCGCCTACGACGACCCGCCGCGCATCGCCGCCGGTCTCCGCTGCCTGCGCGGCCTCATCGAGGCGCGCATCACGAAATCGCTAACCATCAGGAAGAACCGAGACCGGCAGCGAACCGCTTCACCGCGCAAGTCAATCAAGGAGGGTAGCCATGTCTGAACCCTGGAGTGTCAAAGGCTCGTACTTCGAAACCTGCAACTGCGAGACCGCCTGCCCCTGCGTCTTCCTGAGTCCACCCACGGCGGGCGAATGCACCGTGCTGGTCGCCTGGCACATTGACGAAGGCCGCTTTGCTCAAATCTCCCTCGACGGCCTCAACGTCGTCCTCGCGGTTCACAGTCCCGGCCACATGGCGGAAGTCAAGTGGCGGGCGGCGCTGTACCTTGACGAGTCCGCCGCGGCGCCGCAGCGGGAAGCCCTGACGCAAATCTTCACTGGACAGGCGGGCGGTCATCCGGGCCGAATCGCCCAACATATCGGTGAACTGCTCGGCGTCGCCAACGTGCCCATCGAGTATCGGGCCGAGGGTAAGCGACGCGCGGTTCGCGTCGGCAAGGTGGCCGACGCCACCATCCAGGCGATCGCGACGCCGGCGGGCGAGGTAACCGTCAGCGGTCATCCGCTGGCTATCGCGCCCGGCTTTCCCGCGACCGCCGCCCGCTCAGAAGGGCTTCGCTACCAGGATCACGGCTATAGTTGGGAAATCTCGAAAAAGAACGGCTTCTATTCGGCCTTCCACTACCGCAATGATTGAGGCGTCCCGCCAGGCGAACGATCCGATCATCGCCCTTCTGCGCCGCGATCGCTGGATCGTCCTCGGCGCCTCGGCCGCGTTGACATTGTTCACCGCCGCCGAGTGCCGCCGGCTCGACGATACGCTGATGGGTGCCGGCGCGGGATGGTGCGGCGCCTCCGTGGCCCGCTGGGGACCCGCCGATCTCACCATGATCGCGCTGATGTGGAGCGTGATGATGATCGCGATGATGACACCGACCGCATCGCCGATGGTGCTGGCCTTCGCCGGCCTCGAGCGCCACCGTTACGGCGGCACCCGCGCGCCCTGGGCGACGACCGGCGCCTTCCTCAGCGGCTATCTGATGGTCTGGATCGGCTTCAGCTTGCTGGCGGCGCTCGCCGAGTGGGGCCTTCATGCCGCAACGATGCGCAGCGCGAGCGGAACGCTGCCGCGCCCTGCCCTGGCCGCAGTGCTGATGCTCACTGCCGGCGCCTTTCAGTTTTCACCGCTGAAAGCGGCCTGCCTCAGGCATTGCCGTACCCCGGTAGGTTTTCTGCTCGCGGAATGGCGCGAAGGAACCCGCGGCGCGCTCGTGATGGGCGGTCGTCACGGGCTCTATTGCGTCGCATGCTGCTGGCTTCTGATGCTGGTTTTGTTGGGCGTCGGCGCGATGAACGCCGCGTGGTGCGCCGGGCTCGCCGCGCTCGTCCTGGCCGAAAGGATTCTGCCGGGCGGGCTTTGGCTCGCGCGCGGGGCGGGCGTCGCCCTCATCCTCGCTGGCGCCGCCGTCGCCGCTCGTACCTGGTAGCGGCGCGCGGCGCGGCCGATGAGCCGCCAGCGGATCATGCCTTGAAGGCGCCACCGCCGCCCCATTTTTCCAATCCGCCGAACCGGCGACCTCGCCAGAGGCGCTTTGATTTTGCCTCCGCGCGCCGCGCCCTCCGCCTGCCAACGCCACTTACGCCTTCCCGACTGCGCCCCGCCTCAGGCGGAGGCGGCGCGCAGCGCCCGCTCCTTCAGCATCGCGAAGAACACCGGCACCAGGATCAGCACATGGACGGTCGACGTTATCATGCCGCCGACGATCGGCGCCGCGATCGGCTGCATCACGTCCGCGCCGATCCCGGATTCCCACAGAATCGGCGCGAGGCTCAGCATCACCACCGCCACCGTCATCAGCTTGGGCCGCAGCCGCTGCACCGCGCCCTCGAGCGTCGCCGCTTCGATCGCGGCGGCGCTTAAGGGTCCGCCGGCCTGCCGCCGTTCGAGCGCCTCGTGCAGATAGATCACCATCACCACCCCGGTTTCGACCGCGATGCCGAACAAAGCGATATAACCCACCCAGACCGCGACGCTGAAATTGAACCCCAGCAGAGCCTGTGCGATCACGCCGCCCGTCAGCGCATAGAGCGTCGGGAAAATCAGCACGGCCGCCTCGGCTAGCGATTGAAACAAAATGTAGAGGAGCACGAAGATCGCGAGGAAGACCACCGGCAGTATGATGGTCAGACGCTGGCGCGCCCGCAGTTGCGAGGCGTACTCGCCGGACCACCTGAGCGCATAGCCGGGCGGCAGGCGCAATTGCCGATCCAGCGCCGCCTGCGCCCGCCGCACATAGCCGCCATAGTCCGACCCCGTCAGATCCACGTACACGTAGCCCGTCAACTGCGCGTCTTCGTCGCGGATCATCGCGGGCCCCGAAGCGATCGCGAGCCGCGCGACCTCGCCCAGGGGAACCTGCGCGCCCGACGGCGTCGCGACGAGCACCCGCCTGAGCGCGTCGAGATCGTCGCGATAGTCCTGCAGGTAGCGCACATTTATCGGATAGCGCGCGCGACCCGCGATCGCGGTCCCGATATTCTCGCCGCCGATTGCGAAACTGACGGCATCCTGCACGTCCCCCACGCCGAGACCGTACTGCGCCGCGACCGCGCGCCTGACGTCGATATCGAGGTAAAAACCCTCTGCCACTCTTTCCGCAAACACGCCCCGCGTGCCCGGAACCGCCGCGAGGATTTTCTCGATCCGGCTGCCGAGACGCTCGATCCCGGTCAGTGACGGCCCCTGGATTTTCAACCCCACCGGCGTCTTGATACCGGTCAGCTCCATGTCGAGCCGGTTCGCGACCGGCATCGTCCACGAATTGGCGAGGCCCGGGAAGGCGAGCTTCGCGTCCATCTCCGCGATCAACTGCGCGTAGCTCAGCCCGCGCCGCCAGGCGCGGCGCGGCTTGAGCATGATCGTCGTGTCATACATGTCGAGCGGCGCATTGTCGGTCGCGCTGTTCGAGCGCCCGACCGTGCCGAAGACGCTCGCCACCTCGGGAAACGTCCGGATTATCCGATCCTGCTTCTGCAGCAGATCGCGCGCCGCGGTGATCGAGATTCCCGGCAGCGCCGTCGGCATATACAGCGCCGCCCCCTCGTACAGCGGCGGCATGAACTGGCTCCCCAGCCGCGACGCCACAGGTAGAGTGATCAGCAGGAACAGCACATTGATCGCGATCGTGCTTCGCCGATGCCGCAGGCACCAGCCGAGCACCGGCAGATACGCCGCCTGAAACAGCCGATTGAGGGGATTGCGTTCCTCGCCGCCGAGCCGTCCGCGGATTAACAGCAGCATCAGCACCGGAACCACCGTAATCGCCAGGATCGACGACAGCGTGATCGCGAAGGTCTTGGTCGCCGCCAGCGGCCGGAACATCCGCCCCTCCTGCGCCTCCAGCAGGAACACCGGCAGAAACGACACCACGATGATCACCAGCGAGAAGAAGAGCGGCCGCCCGACCTGTTTGGCCGCGTCGAGCAGGATCCGCCGCCGCGCCGCCTCCGGCACCGGCGCGCCGCGCTGCGCCGCCAGCTCCTGCGCCGCCGCCAGCCGACGATAGCCGTTCTCGACCATCACGATCGACGCGTCAACCAGCACGCCGATCGCAAGCGCGAGCCCGCCAAGCGACATGATATTCGAGCTCACCCGCAGGAAGTACATCGGGATAAAGGTCGCCAGCACCGCCAGCGGCAGCACCAGGATCGGAATCAGGGCGGAGCGGAAATGAAACAGGAAGACGATTATCACGAGACTCACGATGATCGCCTCCTCGAGCAGATCCCGCTGCAGCGTATGAATCGACCCCCGGATGAGGCCCGCGCGGTCGTAGCCGGGGATAATTTCGACCCCCGGCGGCAGGCTCTTGCGCAATTCCGCGATCCGGCGCTTCACCCCGTCGATCACCGTGAGCGCGTTCTGCCCGTAGCGCATCACCACGATCCCGCCGACCGCCTCCCCGACACCGTTCCACTCCGCCACCCCCTCGCGCAGGTCCGGCCCGAGGCTCACCACGCCGAGGTCGCGTATCAGCACCGGCACGCCGTCGTGGTCGGCGACCGGGATATTCTCCAGGTCGGTTACCGACTTGATGTAGCCAAGTCCGATCACGTTGTAGGACGCCGCCGACATTTCGATCACCCGCCCGCCGACTTCGCGGTTGCCCGCCTGGATCCGCTCGATCACCGTCCGCAGCGGGATCCCCAGCGCGAGCAGCCGATTGGGATCGAGCCTGACCTGGTACTGCCTGACGAAACCGCCGATCGTGGCGACCTCCGCCACCCCGGGCACGGTCTCGAGCGCGTAGCGGATGCGCCAGTCCTGCAGGCTTCGCAACTCGCTGAGGTCGTGGCGGTGACTGCGATCGACCACCACGTACTCGAAGACCCAGCCCGCGCCGGTCGCATCCGGACCGAGTACCGGGGTCACGCCCGCGGGCAGCTCGCCGCCGAGCTGCTGCAGATACTCGAGCACGCGGCTGCGCGCCCAGTAGAGATCGGTGCCGTCCTCGAACACCACGAAGACGTAGGAATCGTTGGGCATGGTCTCGGCCCGCACGGCCTTGACCCGCGGCGCCGCCAGCATCGTCGTCACGATCGGGTAGGTCACCTGATCTTCGATCAGGTTCGGCGGCTGCCCCATCCACTGCGTATGGATTATCACCTGAACATCCGACAGATCCGGCAGCGCGTCGAGCGGGATGCGCGCCAGCGACCAGATGCCGGCGAGCACGAGCGCCATCACCCCGAGCAGCACGAGGAAGCGCTTTTCGTTGCACCAGTCGATAGTGCGTTCGATCACGGCGCGCCTCCTCACATCCCGCCCGTCGCCGACAGATTGAACTGCCGGCTCGCGAGAATCCTGCCATCCCGGGCGGCCACCGCCGTCACCTGCCAGGTGCCGCCGCTCGCCAGCGTCACCTCGCCTTCATAAACGCCCGCCCCCTGATCGTTGAGCCGCGCCGCCTCGCGCATCGCCGCCATGCCCATCGCCGGCATCGCCGCCATGGCGAACGTAACCGTCACCGTCGCGCCGGTAATCCCGCGACCGGCGGCGTCCTTCAGAATGACGCGCAGCCGGTTCCGGCCCCGCGCCGGCGGATTCGGCGTCGTGACCACTTCGAGGCCGGCCGATGGCGCCGGCGGCGCCGCGGCGCTCACCCCCGCGGGCGCCGGCGCGAAACTGCCCGTCGCCGCCTGCAGTTGGCTCTCCGAATCGATCAGGAAGTTGGCCGACGCGACGATTCGTTGCCCCGGACGGAGACCCCTCAGCACCACCAGGTCGGCGCCGACGCGCGGGCCGATCACCACGTCCGTCGGCACCAGGTAGCCGCCGCCGCGATCGACGAATGCGACCTCCCGGGTCCCGGTGCGCAGCACGCCGCCGGCGGGAATCACGGTCTGCTCGCCCAGCGGCGCATGCAGCGTCACACGCCCGTACATCCCGGGCTTGAGCCGTCCCGCCGAATTATTCAAGGCGATCCGCACCCGCGCCGTCCGCGTCGCCGTGTCGATCGCGGGCCCGATGAAATCGACGCGGCCCCGAAAACTCGTCCCGGGATAGGCATCGACCGCGAACTCAGCGCGATCGCCCGGCCGGATCACCCCCAGATCGTTCTGGAAAACCGCCGCGTAGACCCAGACCGTCGAAAAATCCGTGATCGTGTAGAGCCTCGTACCGGGCTGCACGTACAGGTTCGGCAGCGCGTTGCGCTCGACCACGTAGCCCGAGGCCGGCGCCACGATCGTCAGCACGTCGCGCGGCGGTCCGCCGCGCTCGAGCCGCGCCACTTCCGCCGCCGGCACGCCCATCAGCGTGAGCCGCGCCGCCGCCGCCCGCGTCAGCGAATCCGCGCCCGCCGCGACCCCCTCGACGGAACTGTTCGCCACGCCTTCCTCTGCCCGCCGCAGCAGCGCGAACTCCCGCTCCGTGCTGGCCAGGTCAGGACTATAGACGGTGAACAGCGGCTCGCCTCGACGCACGCGCTGGAAGGTCTGATTCGCGTATACCTGCTGAATCCATCCGCTGAAGCGCGGCTCCACGACCGCTTGCAGTTGCTCGTCGGGCTCCACGTTGCCGGTGGTCGTGATCCGCCGGCTGACCGCGCGACGTTCGACCGTGGCGAAGGTCACGCCGATCAACTGCCGGCGCGCCGGCGTGAGCTCAATCGGCGCCCGCTCGGCGGCGCCGCGGCTCGTCGGCGGCGCCGCCCCGAGCGCCAGCGCGACGATAACCCCGAACTTCAAGGCGCGACCGCTCATGGCCGTTCTCATGGCAGTTCCCCGATAGTCTGTTCGAGGCGCGCCACCGCGATTTCACGATCGGCCAACTCGCGGTAGTCCTCTTCGCGCAGATTCAGACGCTCGTTGAACGCCGCCAGCAGCGTCTGGAAATCCACCCGCGACGCCCGATACGCCGCCAGCGCCGTCTGCAGAGCGCTCTCCGCCTGCGGCAGCAACCCCTGCTCATAGATGCGCAGGATGCGATCGGCGGCGCGGATCGCCACCAGTTCGTCGGCCGCCGCCGCCCCTTCGTCGAGCTCGTCCGCGCGTACCTCGGCCCGCGCCGCCTCAAGCTCGAGCGCGGCCTGCTCGACCGCCGGCGTCTGCCGGCGCCAGAAATAGAGCGGGATCCGCGCCCCCACCGTGAGCATGAAATAATCCGGCTGGCCGACCCCGGTCTTCTGATAGGCGTAGCCCAGCGTGAAGTCCGGCAGATAGCCGCGCCGCGCGAGGCGGAGCGCCGTTTCGCTGCGCGCTTCGGCCGCGCGCTCCATCTGCACCGCGGTTGAACGTTCGCTCACCGCCGCGCCGAGGTCGCCCTCGACCAGTGCGACGCGCGTCGGTTCGAGCTCGCCGATAGCGACGTCCGGCCCGTCAACGTCGCGCCCCAGCGCCGCCTTGAGCTCGGCCTGCCGCTGCGCCATCTCGCGCCGATGGTGCGCGATCTCATTGAGCATCGCCGTCGCCTGCAACTGCGCCTTCAGGACATCCGCGGCCTGCCCCTCGCCGACCCGGTACCGCGCCTCAGCGATCGCCGCGATACCCTCGAGCTCGCGCCGTTCGCTCTGCAAGAGCCCCATCGTCCTCGTCAGGTAAAACAGCTCGCAGTAACTCTCGCGAATCTTCTCCGCCGCCGCCCGCTGCGCCGCCTCCCACTGATGCCGCGCGACTTCGGCATCCTGCGCGGCGATCGCGCCTCGCAGCCGCAGCTTGCCCGGACCGGGGATATCCTGCTCGACGCCAACCCCCGTGTAATAGAAATTGCTCGTCTCGTAGCCGGCCGACGGCTTGGGACTGCCGACCGTGAATTCCTGCAACTGTACCTGCGGGTCCGGAAGCGTCCGCTCCTGCAGCGGTCCGCGCCGCAGCGCCTCCCAATGCGCCCGCGCGGCAACCACGCGGGGATTGTGCGCCAGCCCTTCCTCGATAAGCCTGTTCAGGGTCGCCGATTGATTCCCTGAACGGTCCGCCTGAGCCATCGCCCGCGGCGCCGCCGCCAGCGCCGCTCCGACCGCGAGCATCAGCAGCGTGCGCCGCTTCGACACACGCCCAGCCATCTTTCCCATCTGCACCACCGATCGCGCTTTACTTGTGGGCCGCGGACTCGCCGCACGAGCCGTGACCGCATCGACCCCGAACGCCGCGCCTCCACAACCGCAGTTGGCGCGCGGCGCCCGCTCCAGAGTCAGCGAGCGAATCGGCTGATGATCAGATTTGTCGCGAACAGAGCAGCGCTAATGGATCGGATCGCGGCCGCGGCGCGCGCCGTGCGCAACGTCCCCCGCCGCCGCGCGTCCCCGGCACATACGCGGATTCGACCAGCGGGCCGCCGATCGCCGAGGCCGCCGCGTTACCGGCTGGCGCCGCACTCGGCTCTGCCCGATCCTCGGACAGCCGGCAGCAGCCGGGACCGCTCTCTGCGGCCAGCGCAGGACAGTCGCTCGCGCAACACGCGATGGTAAGCGCCTTCGCGCCGCACGATACTCCCCCGTCGCCCGGCAGACGCGGCAGCGCCGAGCCCGCCATCGCCGGGACCAGAATCGCCGCAATCAGGAATGCCAGGATCGCGGTAAGGAGTTCCGATCGGACGCGCACGCCTGCAAATTATGCGGGCGCCCCATTTCGCGCAAGGGCCGCCCCACCCCGGCCGACTGGTAGCCGTAACCGCTCCTTTGCTACGGTCACCCCCATGGCGAACTTCGATTTGAAAGACCGCGCGGCGCTGGTCGGCGTCGGCCATTCGCCCTACGGCCGCCGCCTGATGCGCAGTCCGATCGACCTCGCCGCCGAGGCCATCGCCGGCGCCCTCGATGACGCCGGGCTCGGCAAGGATCAGCTCGACGGCATGATCGTCAGCTTCGGCTCGCCCATCGGCGCCGACGGCGACACGCTGGCGCAGGTCCTCGGACTCAAACTCCGCGCCGCCAATCAGACCTGGGCCCACGGCCGCTTCACCGCAAGCTGCATCCAATGGGCCGCGATGCTGGTCAATGCCGGGATGGCCGATTTTGTCGCCTGCCTCGCCAGCGTCAGCTTCTCCGCGATGCGTCGCCCCATGATGGGCGGCAGCAACGATCGCGAAGGCGCGCGCGAGGCCGGCGGCGGTCACGGCGAGGACCCCGTCTACGGCATGACTTCGCCCGGCGCCGGCGCCGCCCTCGTCGCCCGCCGCTATTTCGAACGTTATGGAACCGACAGCCGCGCCCTCGCCGCCGTCCCCGTCGCCTTCCGCAAACACGCCGCGATGAACCCCGCGGCCATCATGCGCGAGCCCTTCACCATCGCCGACCACCAGGCCTCGCGCTTCGTCTGCGAACCCCTCCATCTGCTCGACTACTGCCTCATCAACGACGGCGCCGCCTGCGTCATCGTCACCACTGCCGAGCGCGCCCGCGATTGCCGCAAACCCCCGGTCTATATCAGCGGGATGCAGCCGCTGCCCGGCGGTCCCGATGAATTCATCTGGGCCTACCCCGGTCTCGGCGTTGCCCAACAGCCGGTCTTCACCTACGCCGCCGGGACGCAGCCGGTCTATCGGATGGCCGGCGTCACCCCCGCCGACATCGACGCCCTCTTCACCTACGACGCCTTCTCGATCCTCGTCTGGATTGCCCTCGAACGCTTCGGCTTCTGCCCGCCCGGCGAGGCCCCCGCTTTCACCGCCGACGGCCGCATCGAGCTCGGCGGCGCCCTCCCGGTAAACACCAACGGCGGCCTGCTCTCCGAAGCCCATATCATGGGCTGGAACCATCAGGTCGAGATCGTGCGCCAGTTGCGGGGCGAATGCGGCGCGCGCCAGCTCAAGGACGTCGAGCTCATCCAGTGGGCCAACGCCTACGGCGATTCACTCATCTACCATCGCTGAGCCGCGCGCCCGCGCTCACGCGCGCCGCGCCGTCTCCGAGGCGTAGGCGAGACCGAGCGTCGCCGCATTGCGCGCCATCCATTCGCTCAGCCGCGTCGGCGCCGTCGGTGCGCCCGACGCCACCAGCAGGTCGCTCATGAGACCCCGGATCTCATCGCGCGTGAGCACGATATCGCCGGTCATCCAGCCGACGAGCCGCGCCGTCAGCAGCATCGTCTGCGGGCTCAGATGGACAATCAGCGGCGGCCGGCCGATCGTCCCCCCCACCGCCCGCACCAAATCCGTAAAGCGATAGCTCTCGGGCCCTGCCGCGTCGATTTCGAGATTCGCCCCCGGCGCCGCCGCCTCCACCTCGAGCCGCGCCAGATCCTCGACAAAGACCGGCTGCACCCGATACGCGCCGTCCCCCGGCACGCCGAAGAGGCGCGATCGGCGCAGCAGCCAGGCGATATTATTGATAAGCACGTCCTCCGGCCCGAAGATGAGCGCCGGACGCACAATCGCGTACCCGATCCCCGCGCCGCGCAGATACTCCTCGATCACACCCTTGCCGCGAAAATACGGCAGCGGCGACCGCGCGTCGGCCCCCGTGATACTCGTATGAACAAAGCGCGCCACGCCGGCCCGCCTGGCCGCATCGATGAGGAGCTTGAGATTGTTGATCGCGCGCCCGAAGGTCATCGCGCCGCGCTCGAAGCGAATCCAGTAGGTATTGAAGATGACGCTCGCGCCGCTGAGCGACTCGACCAGTGCCTCCGGCCGCTCGAAGTTGAACGGCAGCACCTCGACCGCCGCGCCGAACGGATTCGGTCGCCCCGGATGGCCGGTCAGGGTCCTGACCGTGTAGCCGCGCGCGATCAGCTCGCGCGTGATGTACTTCCCGCTGTAGCTCAGGGCGCCGGTGACGACCGCAATCACCTTGGCGATACGCGGCTAACCGCGCTCCCCGCCACGCCCGATGCGCCGCGCCTCGGACGGAAATTCGCGATTTGTATGAAACATCAATTTTCCTCGTGATCTGCCTTCGATTCCCTTGACAGCCTTTTTGACCGCCGTTATCTTGGCGGTTCGCCTGAGGGTTTTGCCTTATGAAGTCAGGAATCGAGGCTTTCGAGCCCGACGCTATAGATTTGCAGATTCTCGACGCCTTGCAAGAACACGGCCGTATCCCCCACGCCAAACTCGCCGAGCAGGTCGGACTCTCCGCCCCCGCGGTCATCGAGCGCGTCAAGAAACTCGAGGACGGCGGCATCATCACCGGCTACCACGCCGTCGTTGACGCCCGCCGCGTCGGCCGCGACGTTACCGCCTTCATCGGCGTCTCCATCGGCCATCCCCAGACCATCGGGCTCTTCGAGGAAACCGTCGATCTCATGCCCGACGTCCTCGAATGCCATCACGTCACCGGCGAGCACACCGTCCTCCTCAAGATTAAGACCCATAGCACGGCGACCCTCGAACAGCTCATCCGCACCATCCGCCTGATCGACGGCGTCACCCGCACGGAGACGATGGTCGTCCTGTCCACCCATACCGAGCGCACCCATATCTTCGTCAGCGTCGATGATTCACCATTCGAATCCAACGGCCGCCGCCGTCATGGCGCCAATCGCAGCGCGGCGGAGTCGAGAAGGGCGTGAGTATGCATAACTACCGCGGACTTCCACCAGCACAGGGACTCTACGACCCCCGCTTCGAGCATGACGCCTGCGGCGTCGGCTTCGTCGTCAACATCAAGGGCGAGAAATCGCACGAAATCGTCCTCAAGGGTCTCGAAATTCTCGACAACCTGACCCATCGCGGGGCCTGCGGATGCGATCCGCTAACCGGCGACGGCGCCGGCCTGCTGATGCAGCTCCCGGACGACTTCTTCCGCCGCGAGGCGGCCACCCTCGGTTTCAGCCTGCCCGCTCCGGCCGCCTATGGCGTCGGCATGGTCTTCCTGCCGCTCGAAACCGCCCGCCGCGAGGCCTGCGAGCGCATCTACGAACGCATCGTGCAGGAAGAGGGTCAGCGTTTCCTCGGATGGCGCACCGTGCCGACCGATCCCACCCAATGCGGCGATATTGCGCGCCAGGGTCTGCCCGCCGTCCGCCAGATCTTCATAGCCCGCGGTGACGCCGTCGCCGACCAGGAGGCCTTCGAACGCAAACTCTACGTCATCCGCAAGCGTGTCAGCGCCGCCGCCGCCCAGCTCCAGCTCGCCGACGGCGAACTGTTCTATACCTGCAGCCTCTCGAGCTCGACCATCGTCTATAAGGGCCAGCTCATCTCGTGGCAGATCCCGCGCTTCTATCCCGACCTCGTCGATTCCGCCGTGACTTCGGCGCTCGCCATGGTCCATCAGCGCTTCTCCACCAACACCTTCCCCAGTTGGGACCGCGCCCATCCCTATCGCTTCCTCTGCCATAACGGCGAAATCAACACCCTGCGCGGCAATATCAACTGGATGCATGCGCGCGAGAAGCAGTTCGCCTCCGAGCTCTTCGGCGACGATATCAAAAAGGTCCTGCCCATTATCGAACCCAACGGCAGCGACTCCGCGATGTTCGACAATGCCCTCGAACTCCTCGTTCGGACCGGTCGCTCGCTGCCCCACGCCATCATGATGATGATCCCCGAGGCCTGGCAGAACGACCAGCTCATGGATCCTGGCAAACGCGCCTTCTATCAGTTCCATTCCTGCATGATGGAGCCCTGGGACGGTCCCGCCTCAATCGCCTTCACCGACGGCCGCCGCATCGGCGCCGTCCTCGATCGCAACGGCCTGCGCCCCTCGCGCTACCTCGTCACCAAAGACGGTCTCGTGGTGATGGCTTCCGAGGCCGGCGTCCTCGATATCCCGCCCGACGAGGTCGCCTTCAAGGGTCGCCTCCAGCCCGGCAAGGTCTTCTTCGTCGATACCGTCGAAGGCCGCATCGTCCAGGACGAGGAGATCAAGCAGGGCTTCGCCCGCCGCCAGCCCTATCAGGCCTGGCTCGATCAGAACCTCGTCGACCTCGAAACCCTGCCCACGCCCCCGGTTTATCCGCCGATTAACGGCTACGAACCGCTCGATCTCCTCAAACAGCAGCAGGCCTTCGGCTATACCCTCGAAGACCTCAAGATGATCCTCGCGCCGATGGCCGCCAACGGCCAGGAGCCGGTCGGCTCGATGGGCACCGATACGCCGCTCGCGGTGCTGTCGGACAAATCCCCGCTGCTCTTCAACTACTTCAAGCAGCTCTTCGCCCAGGTCACCAATCCGCCGGTGGATTCGATCCGCGAAGAGATGGTGATGTCGGCCGAGACCACGCTCGGCAGCGAACAGAATCTCTTTACCGAAACTCCCCTGCACTGCCGCCAACTGCGGCTCAAAACGCCGATCCTCACCAACGCCGAACTCGAAAAGATCAAGCATCTCGCCCGGCCCGGCCTGCGCACCATCACGCTCTCGACGCTCTACCGTGTCGCCGACGGCGCCGGCGGCCTGCGCGCCGCCCTCGATAAGCTCTGCGCCGACGCCTCGCGCGCCATCGCCGACGGCTATACCATCATCGTCCTCTCCGATCGCGGCGTGAATCACGAATGGGCGCCGATCCCGAGCCTGCTCGCGACGGGCGCCGTCCATCACCACCTGATTCGCGAGGGCACCCGCACCCGCTGCGGCCTCGTCGTCGAATCCGGCGAGCCGCGCGAAGTGATGCACTTCTGTCTGCTGGTCGGTTACGGTGCCGGCGCCATCAATCCCTATCTCGCCTATGCCACGATGGCCGGAATGATCCACGACGGCCGCCTCAAAGATATCGACGAGGAAGAGGCCGTCCAGCACTTCATCAAGGCGGTCACCAAGAGCCTCGTCAAGGTCGCCTCCAAGATGGGCATCTCGACCGTGCAGAGTTATCGCGGCGCGCAGATCTTCGAGGCCATCGGCCTCGACAAGGACCTCGTCGACCGTTACTTCACCTGGACCCCCTCGCGCGTCGGCGGCGTCGGCCTCGAGGTCCTCGCCCGCGAATCCGCCAATCGCCACAAGCTCGCCTATCTCGCCGATCCCAATCTCGACGGCGAACTCGAGGTCGGCGGCCAGTATCAGTGGCGGCGGCGCGGCGAATACCACATGTACAACCCCAACACCATCGCCAAATTGCAGCACGCCGTCCGCGCCGGCAATTACCGCATGTTCAAGGAGTACACCGCGCTGGTCGACGACCACAGCCGCAACATGGCGACCCTGCGCAGCCTGCTCAAGTTCAAGCCCACCCGTCCGCCCGTGCCGATCGCCGAAGTCGAACCCGCGACCTCAATCGTCAAACGCTTCAAGACCGGCGCGATGTCCTTCGGCTCCATCAGCAAGGAGGCCCACGAAAATCTCGCCATCGCCATGAACCGCATCGGCGGCAAATCCAATACCGGCGAGGGCGGCGAGGACCCCGCCCGCTTCGAGCGCGACCCCAATGGCGATTGGCGCCGCAGCGCCATCAAGCAGGTCGCCTCCGGCCGCTTCGGCGTCACCAGTTGGTACCTGGTCAACGCCGACGAACTGCAGATCAAGATGGCGCAGGGCGCCAAACCCGGCGAAGGCGGCCAACTGCCGGGTCACAAGGTCGATGAGTTCATCGCCAAGACCCGCTACTCAACGCCCGGCGTCGGGCTCATCTCGCCGCCGCCCCATCACGATATCTATTCGATCGAGGACCTCGCCCAGCTTATCCATGACCTCAAGAACGCCAACGATCGCGCCCGCATCAGCGTCAAGCTGGTCGCCGAGGTTGGCGTCGGCACCATCGCCGCCGGCGTCGCCAAGGCCAAGGCCGACGTCGTCCTGATAAGCGGTCACGACGGCGGCACCGGCGCCTCGCCCCTCACCTCGATTAAACACGCCGGCATCCCCTGGGAGCTCGGCCTCGCCGAAACCCAGCAGATCCTCGTCATGAACAACCTCCGCGGCCGCATCCACGTCGAAACCGACGGCCAGCTCAAGACCGGCCGCGATATCGCCATCGCCGCCCTCCTCGGCGCCGAGGAATTCGGCTTCGCCAGCGCCGCCCTCGTCGCCTCCGGATGCATCATGATGCGGGTCTGCCACCTCAACACCTGCCCGGTCGGCATCGCCACCCAGGACCCCGAACTGCGCAAGAAGTTCGAGGGCAAACCCGAGCACGTCGTCAACCTGATGATGTTCCTCGCCGAGGAACTTCGCGAACACATGGCCCAGCTCGGTTTTCGCACCGTCGCCGAGATGGTCGGTCACGTCGAATGCCTCGACGCCGACGAGGCGATCCAGCACTGGAAGGCGCGCAATATCGACCTCAGCGCCATCCTGACCAAACCCGACGTCCCCGCCGACTGGCCGCTCCATTGCGTCGAAAAGCAGGACCACGGTCTCGACAAGGCCCTCGATCAGCAGCTCAAGGAGCTCTGCCGCGACGCCCTCGAACATCGCCGGCCCGTCGAAGTCCATCTGCCGATCCGCAACGTCAATCGCACCGTCGGCACCATCCTGTCCGCCGAGGTCTCGCGCCGCCACGGCGAAAAAGGCCTCCCGCCCTACACCATCCAGATCCATCTGAAGGGCTCCGCCGGACAATCCTTCGGCGCCTGGCTCGCGCCCGGCGTCGCGATGTTCCTCGAAGGCGACGCCAACGACTATTGCGGCAAGGGCCTCTCCGGCGGCTTCATCGCCGTGCGCCCGCCCCGCAACGCCGCCTTCAGGGCCGAGGAGAATATCCTCATCGGCAACGTCGCCCTCTACGGCGCCACCGGCGGCGAAGCCTTCTTCCGCGGCCTCGCCGGTGAACGCTTCGCCGTCCGCAACAGCGGCGCCACCGCCGTCGTCGAAGGGGTCGGCGACCACGGATGCGAGTACATGACCCGCGGCCTCGTCGTCGTGCTCGGCCGCACCGGCCGTAACTTCGCCGCCGGCATGAGCGGCGGCGTCGCCTATGTCCTCGACGAGGACCAGAGCTTCGCCGGCAACTGCAACATGGGGATGGTCGAGCTGCACCCGCTCGACGATGCCCGCGAGATCCAGGAACTGCATACCCTCATCTCGCGCCATCGTCAGTACACCGACAGCGCCACCGCCGAGCGCATCCTCGCCGATTGGGATCGCTATGTGACGCGCTTCGTCAAGGTGATGCCCACCGAGTATCGCCGCGTGCTCGAAGGTCAGCTCAATTTGCAGTCCGACCTCGCCAAACTCGCCGCCGTCTGAAGCCGGCGCGCAAAACCGCATGCCAAGCAAGTCGGGAGACTGAGAACGCGATGGGCAAAATTACGGGCTTCATGGAGATCAAACGCGAGTCCAATCCGCGCCGCCCCGTGGCCGAGCGCATCCGCGACTATCGCGAATACGAACTCAAGATGCCCGAAGAAAAACTCCGCCAGCAGGGCGCGCGATGCATGGACTGCGGCATCCCCTTCTGCCATCGCGGATGCCCCCTCGGCAACATCATCCCCGACTGGAACGACCTGGTTTATCGCGGCCGCTGGCGCGAAGCCATCGAACGCCTCCACTGGACCAACAACTTCCCTGAATTCACCGGCCGCGTCTGCCCCGCGCCCTGCGAAGAGGCCTGCGTCCTCAATATCAACAACGATCCCGTCACCATCAAACAGCTCGAAAAACATATCGTCGATCACGCCTGGGCCGAAGGCTGGATCGCCCCCCAGCCGAACCCCCGCCGCACCGGCAAAAAGGTCGCCGTCGTCGGCTCCGGACCCTCCGGGATGGCCTGCGCCCAACAGTTGGCCCGCGCCGGCCATAGCGTCACCCTCTACGAACGCGCCGATCGCATCGGCGGCCTCCTCCGCTACGGCATCCCCGACTTCAAGCTCGAAAAATGGCAGGTCGAGCGCCGCGTCGAACAGATGAAGGCCGAAGGCGTCGAGATTGTCACCAACTGCCGCGTCGGCACCGACCTCCATGCCGATCAGCTCCAGCGCGAGTTCGACGCCATCGTCCTCACCATCGGCTCCACCAAACCGCGCGATCTCCCGGTCCCCGGCCGCGATCTGAAGGGCATCCACTTTGCGATGGAGTTCCTGCCCCAGCAGAACAAGCGCAATGCCGGCGACACTATCCCGCCCGAAATCGCCATCACCGCCACCGGCAAACGCGTCGTCATCCTCGGCGGCGGCGACACCGGCTCCGACTGTCTCGGCACCTCGAATCGCCAGGGCGCGCTCAGCGTTCATCAATTCGAGCTTCTGCCCGTACCGCCCGAAAAGCGCACCCCCGCGATGCCCTGGCCGGACTGGCCGATGATCCTGCGCACCTCGACCTCCCACGAGGAAGGCGTCATCCGCGACTGGAGCATCAATACCAAGTTCTTCGAAGGCGAAAACGGCGTCGTCAAAAAACTCCACGGCGTTCGCCTCAACTGGAAGAACGAAAACGGCCGCATGACCATGGAGGAGATCCCCGGCAGCGAATTCACCCTCGATTGCGACCTCGTCCTGCTCGCCCTCGGCTTCCTCGGCCCCGAACCCGATACCATCGTCGCCGAGCTTGGCCTCAATCTCGATCCCCGCGGCAACATCGCCTGCGTCAACTATCAGTCGAGCGTCCCCGGGGTCTTCGCCGCCGGCGATGCGCGCCGCGGCCAATCTCTGGTAGTGTGGGCCATCTGGGAAGGCCGCGAGTGCGCCCGCGCCGTCGATACCTACCTGATGGGCGAGACGTTCCTCCCCGCCAGCCCGGAACTTTAGTGCCCTAACCGTCAGCGCCGCCCCGCGCTCATCCGCGCGCGGGGCCTCAAGGAGTCGCTGTGGCCGTCTATCTCGATACCAGCGCCTTCGATCACATCTATCGCAAGCTCGGCTGCACCGCCGCCGATATCGCCAACTTGCGCCGCAAAATCTACGGCCGCGATCTCTCTCTGCTCCTCAGCATCCACACCCTCGAAGAGATCCTCCTCGACCGCCGCGCCCGCCCCGAAGAGCGCGTCGCGCGCATCAAGCTTACCCTCTCTCTCGCCAATTTCCGCCGGATGGTCAAGGCGGGCGATCAACTCCTGCTCGACGACCTCCGCTCCTACGCCGCCACCGGCGAGCCCGCGCGCCCGTTCATCGACGCCGACCTGCAGAACGTCCTCAGCGACGGCCTGAGCGAACTCATCGAAACCGACGGCGAAGAGCTCGACGAGGACCTCATCGCCGCGCTCGAGCAGACGCGCGCGCGCAAACAGCGCTTCCACGCCGCGCTCCTCGCCCCGCTCGCCGCCGCGCCCGCCCGCGCGTCCGCCGCCAACCCGTCCACTCCCGTCGCCTTCGCCGAATTCTATGCCGCCGGCCTGACGGTCTGGTTAACCGCGTTCCTCGAACAGCAGGGTCTTTTGCAGGCCTGCGCCGCACGCGGCCTCGAAGCCCTGTTCGGCCTGCGCAGCGTCCGCATGATGGTCGGCTTGATCCTGTCGTTTGACTATGAGCGTCTCTGCGAACCCGACGCGCCGCGCGCCGCCGCCCCGCTCGATCTCTTTCACGCCGTCGCCGGCGCCGCCGCCACCGATACGATCGTCACCCCGGATAGCCGCCTGCGCCGGCTCCTGAGCCGCGTGCCGCTCGACGGCCTCGAAGTGCTCGACCTCCCGACCTTCCTGCGGCGCGTCGTCTAACGCCGCAAGCGCATCGCGTCGAGCTTCCGCCTGACCCACTCCATGCGATCGACGCCCCAGAAGCGCTCGCCGTCGATTACCAGCGTCGGCACGCCGAACACCTGGTCGCGGTCCGCCTCGGCAAAACACGCCTTCAGCCGCGGCTTGGCGGCGGCCTCCTCGTCGGCGACATAGGCGCGAAACGGCGCGCTGTCGGCGCCGATTTCCTCGAGTATCGCCGCCAGCTCGTCGGCGTTCTCGACCGCGAGTTCGCGCCGCCAGAAACGCTCGAACACGCGCTCCGCGTAGGGCCGGAACAATCCCTGGTCCTCGGCGCACATCCCGCCGTAAAACGCCAGCCGCGCGCTGTAGATCTGCTTCGGCGGATAGATCGTCAGACCGCGCTCGGCCGCCATCCGCCGCGCGTCGAGATAGAGATACCGCAGCTTGCGCCGATTCCGCTCATCGCGCTGGTCGACCTCGCCGCCGTAAACCTTGCGGATATTCACGCCGAAGGGAATAAAGCGCAGCCGCACCCGATAGTCGCGCTCGAGCGCATACGCCGGCTCCATCGCCAGATAGGTGAACGGACTCGTATAGGCGAAGTAAAACTTGATCTCGAGCTCGGCGGCCATCAGTCGTATTTCTTCGCCAGCGCTTCCGCCGCCGGCACCCCCATCAACTCGGTCAGCTCCTCGAACGTGCGGCCGAGCGCCGGCACGCTCACCTGGCCCGTTTCCTTGAGCTCGCGCAGCGTGTCGCGAAAATTCACATAGGCCGCCATCAGGCTGCTGATATGGATCGTGACCTTGAACCCGTACTTGGCCAGCTCCGCCACCGGCAGCAGCGCGCCGTTATACAGCAGCGGCAGGTCCCCCAGCCGCGCCACGTAGTCCTTCAAATCCGCCAGCGTGCGGATCCCATCGACGAAGATCAGATCCGCCCCCGCTTCGCGATAGGCCCGACAGCGCCGTTCGACATCGTCCCAGCCGTTGACCGCCAGCGCATCGGACCGCGCAATTATCACGAAGTCCGGGTCGCGGCGTGCGTCGCAGGCCGCCCGCACCTTCGGCACCATCTCTTCCAGCGCGATCACCTGCTTGCCCGCCAGAAAACCGCATTTCTTCGGCCACACCTGGTCCTCGAGATGCAGCGCCGCCGCCCCCGCCTCTTCGTACTCGCGCACCGTGCGCCAGACGTTCAGCGGATTGCCATAACCTGTATCGGCGTCGCAGATCACCGGAATCTCGACCGCGTGCGCGATCGCGCGGACGTTCTCGACCATCTCGGCCATCGTCAGCAGCCCGAGATCAGGAAAACCCCGCGCCGCCGCCGTGCCGAATCCTGTCATGTACACCGCGGCGAAATCCAGCCGCTGCGCAATCTTCGCCTGGATACAGTCATAAACAAACGGCGCCACCAGCATCGATGGCGCCGCGAGCAGTTCACGCAGTCGGCGACAAGTGCTGCTCAATGCGCTTCTCCGTACTCCTCGGCGTGGACCTGCTGATCGTACAGCCTGAGCTTCTCCAGCCGCTGATCCGCCGTCTGCAGTTCCCGCGTCTTTTCCTGCGCCACCTCTTCCGAATGACGGTTCGGCAACTCCCCGTCGATCTTTTCGAGCGCCTCCTGTGCCAGCTTGCGCACCATCGGCGACTGATCATTGCGCACCACTTCGACCAGTTTGTCGTTCGCTCGCGGATCGCCGATCTCGCCCAGCGCAAATACCGCCGTGCCGCGACTGTCCGTGTCGTCGGTCTGATCGAGATATTCGATCACCGGCAAGGTGCCGCGCGCATCGCCGATCCGTCCGAGCGCCGCCACCAGATGCAGCTTCTCGATCGGCGGCGTCTCGCGCAGGAACAGATCCTGCGCCATCAGCGGCACCGCATCATGATTGCTCCGCGCGCCGAGCACGTCGATCGCCTTGATCCGCACCCGCACGTCAAGATCATCCAGACCGCGGAACAGAATCTCGTTGGCCTCCGCACTGTCGCCGACATAGCGCAGCTTTTCGAGCCCGTCGACCCGCACCCGCGGATCCGCATCCGCCACCTTGCGCTTCGCTTCCTTCAGCAGCTCGGCATCGTCCTTCGGCTTGCGCGCGCTCGGCCCCGAACTCTCCATGTCCTCGAAATTCTGCAGCGTGGCCTGCGGACTGTAGGCCCCCGGCGGCAGGTTCCCCGGTCCCGCCTGCGCGTGCGCCCACCCCGCCGACAATGGCACCGCGGCGGCGATCAATGCGGCCATCAACTGTCCCCGTCGAAGCATCAAAGCCTCCGCGATTGCGACAAAATCTTTCGGTAGTATGCCCCTGATGTCAAGCGACCGTCCGCCGCGCCCCGCCCCGCTCATGATCTGCTTATGGCTGAGCCTCGTCGCGCTCAGTCTGATTCTCCAGTCCGCGCGGGTTCGCGCAAGCGGCCCCGACCCGCATCCCCGCAGCGGTCCGCGGCCCCCGCGCCCGCCGAAACCGATCGCGCTTCCCGCCAACCTCAACATCCCCCGCTATTCCCAGGGACCCGAACCGTTCCACGACGGCGAGATACTCGTCTATGAGGCCAGTTGGGAAGGCATCCCCGCCGCCCGCGCCCGCGTCACCCTGCGCCGCACCCGCTCCGCGCACCCCCGATGGAACGGCGAGATGTGGCTCAATACCAGCCGCGTGGTCGACGTGCTCTACCGGATGCGCGACTATTTTCACGAGGACTTCGATTACGCCACCTGGTGCCCCGACCACATCAACATCCTGCAGCACGAAAACGCCCGCCTCGATCGCTGGCTCGCCGTCTTCGACCGCCCCCGGCAGATCGTCCGCGCCACCCGCACCAATCGCCAGGGCCGCACCTGGGTCCGCCTCTTCACCGGCGGCGCGCCATGGGGCCCCTTCTCGGGCGCCATGATGGCCCTCTCGCAGCCGCTCGCGCCCGATTCAACCTATACCTTCGACGTCTTCGCCGGCGGCACCCGCTACGTCTTCGCCTTCACCGTCGAGGGACGCGATCGCCTGACCACGCCGCTCGGCACCTTCAACGCCCTGCGCATCCAGCCCGCGATCGTCTGGATCAGCGAAAACAGCTATCGCAACGAGGCCACCGGGATGACCCTCTGGGTCTCCGACGATCCCCGCCATCTGCCGCTGCGCGCCACCGCCGCGGTCTTTTTCGGCACCGTCGAGGTGGACCTGACGCAGGTCAGCGACGCGCCCCGATCCAACACCGCGGGCCGCGCCGCCATCGCCACAACGCCGCTGGTTCAGTGACCGGGGTCGACGCCGCGCGCGAGATAGCTCTCGACCTCCTGCGCGCTGCAGATCCCTTTGGCGATCAGCAGTCCCTGGAGCGCGCGCAGGAAACGCTCGTAATAGGTCGAAGCCTCGCCGCGCGCCTCCGCCGCGGTGATCTCCGCAATCAGCCGCGCGCGGAATTCCTCCCACGCGAAGCGGCCGCGCTCGCAGAGCCCCACCGCCATCCCGAAGACCCGGCTCTCCCACGGCTCGTCGAAGACCGGTTCGCCGTTGCGCCGCGGAATCGCCGCGATACTCTCGCGGTCTGCCGCGATCTGCTCCGCCAGCGTGCTCATCGCCGCCTCACCGTTTCGGACTGAGCGCCCGTGCGACCCCGATCATCGCGTCACGCGTCACCAGCGCGCTCAGCTCCGCTTCGCTCAGCCCTTCACTCCCCGGCGGCCGCTCGGGCAGCACCATGTAGCGCACCTCGGCGCTGCTGTCCCACACCCGCACCTCGACCGTCGCCGGCAGCTCAAGCCCGAGCTCACGCAGCACCGCGCGCGGCTCACGCACGATCCGCGCCCGATACTCGAACGATTTGTACCAGCTCGGCGGCAGCCCCAGCACCGGCCACGGATAACACGAACACAGCGTGCAGCAGACCACGTTATGCACCCGCGGCGTGTTCTCCACCACCACCATATGCTCGCCCTGGAGCCCGCCAAACCCCAGTTCGGCGATAGCCGCGGTCCCGTCGCGCAACAGCCGCTGCTTGTAGCCGGCGTCGCTCCAGGCCCGCGCCACCACCCGCGCGCCGTTCAGCGGACCGATATCCCGCGTGTAGATCTCGACGATTTTGTCGATCGCATCGCTCGCCAAAAGCCCCTTCTCGGCCAGCAGGGCTTCGATCGCCTGCGCACGCAGCGCCGCCGCCGACAACGGTCGCGGATGATGATGGGACGAACCGTCGTCGTGTTCGCTCATCGAACCCTCTTCCTCTGCGCCTTCCCGCTCGCCGCCGCGCGCCTGCGCCGCGGCGTGGCATCGGGCTCGAGATAGCTCTGCCACAGGTCGAGCGCGACATACGTCTTGGCTTCGGCCGCCGCGCCCCACAGCTCCCGCGCCGCGAACCTGACCGTATAGAGATGCTGCGGATGCTCCCCGCGCCCGTGCGCGTTCGTATCCGGAAACACGTGCGCCCCATGATAGCCCGTGATCACCCCGCGCTTGCCCCGCGCATAGCGCGGCAGCCGCGTATGCCCGTGCGGATGGAGGTTGCGGGTGATCACCCGCTCACCGACGGCAAAGCGCGGCCGCCCCCGCGTCGGTCGCGCCGCTGGACTGCCCTCAGCGACGATTCGCGGAATCTTGCCCGCAAACACCGCATCCTCATGCCGCACTGCCGCTGCCGCCGGATCCGCGGCGATCGCCGCCATCTTCGCCGCGATCGCCGCCGCCGTCAGCACGCCCGCTTCAAGCAGACCGCGCTCCTTCGCCGCGAGCCACCGTTCGTAATAACTGAGCGCGAGATACTCACGCGGCTCGAGCCGCTCGATCCGATGACGACTGGCGTCGAGCGTCGGCGGCGTCACTTCGCCCGCCCGCGTCATCATCATGCCGAACACGCGACCCTCCCACGGCTCGTGAAACACCGGTTCGCGATCGCGATACGGCACGCGGCCGAAGCCGTCCATCCCGCCGATATCGTGCATGCCGTTCATCTGTCCATCCGCTTAACTCCCGCCCCTCCTCTTTGTCAAAGCCCCGCTTGCACAGCGCCGCGCCGCTTATGCTACTTTGCGAAAATCATTGCTCGGCGACCAATTTCAATCCGGCGGAGTCCGCGATGGCAAAGAAACTCGAATTCTTCTACGACTGCTCCAGTCCCTGGACCTATCTGGCCTTTTCCAAAATCGAGGAGGTCGCCGCGCGCCATCACGCCGACCTCGTCTGGCGCCCGATCCTCGTCGGCGGCGTCTTCAACGCGGTCAATCCCTCGGTCTATGAAAGCCGCGAACGCCCGGTCAAGGCCAAGGCCCGCTACTACGCCAAGGACCTGCAGGATTGGGCGCATCTGTACAAACTCAAAATCGGCCAACCCACGGTCTTTCCGGTCAACTCGGTCAAGGCGATGCGCGGGGCGTTCGTCGCCATGGAGCACGGTAAAATCTCCCCCTACTCCCGCCGCGTCTTCGAGGTCTACTGGGGCGACGACCGCGATATCAGCCAGGACGACGTCCTGCGCCCCATCGTCCGTGAGGTCGGCCTCGACGTCGACGAGTTCTTCGCCAAAATCGCCCAGCAACCCTACAAGGATAAGCTCAAGGCCAATACCGACGAGCTGATTCAGCGCGGCGGCTTCGGCTCACCCACCATCTTCGTCGATGGCGAGATGTTCTTCGGCAACGATCGCCTCGTCCTCGTCGAGCACGCCCTTCAGCATCAGCACTAAGCGGAGGGCGCCGCGCGATGGCCGACCGGGAGCGCCTGCGCGCCTTCGTCGCGCTGCGCCTCGACGCCGCGGTCGAAGCCGCCGTCAGCGCCTTTATTGATCAGCTCCGCGCGACCGACTACGGCATCCGCTGGGTCCGGCGGTCGCAGTTGCACGTCACCCTGCGCTTTCTCGGCGCCGCCGTCCCGCGCGCCCAGGTCGCGCGGCTCGACGCCGCCCTGCGCGACCGCCTTCCCGCGATACCCGCCTTCACCCTCGCCGTGCGCGGCACCGGCGCCTTCCCGAACCCCCGCCGTCCACGCATCCTCTGGATCGGCCTCCGCTCTGCTTCCCTGCTCGCGCTCGCCACGCTCGTCGAGCGCGCCGCCCTTGATTGCGGCTTCACCCCCGCCGATCACCCCTTCGCCCCCCACCTGACCATCGGACGGCTCCGCGCTCCGCAGCCGCCACCCGGTCTCGCCGAGCTCATCGCGGGCAGCGCCGATCGCGAGTTCGGCGCCTGCCTCGTTGATTCCCTCGTGCTCTACCAAAGTATCCTCGGCGCCGATTCCCCGACCTACCGCGAGCTCGCGCGCCATCCCCTGAGCGGTCGCCCCTAGCCGGCCCGGCCGACTTGCCACGAACCCCGCCGTATGGTTCCATTATGCCTTCGATCAGCGGGACTGCCTGTCCGGCGGCACCGTCTGCGAGCGGAGCCCCCCGGGACCGAGGTTAGGGTCCGAGACGGTTCCGCCAAACCATAGGATGCGCAATTATCGACGGCTCGACTTAAGAGCTCAGCACATTGTCCGAACCGTATGAAAAGGACTTATCAACCGCACAATCGGCGGCGCCTCAGAACCCACGGTTTCCTTGCGCGGATGGCGACCCCGGGCGGCCGCAACGTCCTCAAACGCCGCCGCGCCAAAGGTCGCGCCCGTCTCGCTATCTCGATTCCGCCCAAACAGCCGGGTTAGACCACGCCGCGCCCTATCTTGGCTTCACTCGCGCCGATCGGCTCCATCGCCGCGCCGAATTTCTCGACGTTCAACGACGCGGGAAACGCCGGCAGACGCCGCACTTCGTGATCTATCTCGCCCGCCGCGACGCCTGCCCCGGGCGACCCGCCGCGGCGGCGCTCCCCGCCGCCCCGCGCCTCGGCTTGACCGTCTCCCGCCGGGTCGCCGGCGCCGTCCTGCGCAATCGCCTCAAACGCCGCCTGCGCGAATGCTTCCGGTTAACCCTGCGCCCTCTGCTCCCGCGCGATACCGACCTCGTCGTGATCGCTCGCCGCGGCGCCGCCGATCTCCCTTCAGCGGCCCTCTGCGCCGAACTGACTGCGGCAGTCAAAGCATGTTGCGGCGCCACCTGATTACCTCGCGCTCCGCGCGCCGCGCAGGGCTGCCGGCCCGGGCCGCCCGCGCGACCGCGCGTCTCCTGCTTAACCTTTATCGCGCCGGCGTCTCGCCCCTGATGCTCGGACTTTATGGCCCCGCCTGCCGCTTCGAGCCGACCTGCTCCCGCTATGCCCTCGACGCGCTGACGGCGCACGGCCTGCTGAAGGGCACCGGGCTCGCACTGCGGCGGCTCGTGCGATGCCGTCCCGGCGGCCCTTTCGGCTACGATCCGGTTCCCCCCGCGAACACTTGGCGCGCCGACCTCCCGATTTCCTCAACCCAAGGTACCGAATAAGTGGAGAGCAACCGTCTAATTGTCGCGATCGTCATCATGGTCGCCGTGCTGTACGCCTATCAGCGTTTTCTGCAATGGCGCTATCCGAACCTCTACGGCCCGCATGCCCATCACACGCCGGCCGCCCCCGGCCCGGGTCAGCCCTCGCCGGCGACGAGTCCCTTCGGCAAGCCCACCGCGCCGCCCCTTGCGACCACCAACCCGTCGGCCCCCCCATCCGCAACGCCCGAACGCACGGTGCGCATCGATACCGATCTCTTCGAGGCCGTCCTCAGCAGCCGCGGCGCGCGCCTCGTCAGCTTTCAATTGAAAAAGTATCGCGAGACCGCCGCCCCCAACAGTCCGCCCTACCAGGTCATCCGTTATTCCGATCGCCTGCCGCTCGGCCTCGTCGTCACCCAGGATACCGCTTCGTTCAGCGATGCCGACGTGGCCTACACCACCGACGCCCCGCCCACTATAGATTTGCGCAGCGGCGCCGCCCAGGTGACCTTCAACGGCGTCGCCCCCGACGGTACCCGGCTGCAAAAAGTCTTCAGCTTCGCCCCTGCAACCTACCTCTTCGACCTCGAGGCCCGCGCGCTGCCGCCCCGCGGCGCTCCCCCGACGGCCCTTGCCCTCACTATCGTCCAACCGCTGACCGCCCTGCCCGGCTATCGCGACTATCCCGAAATTCAGGCCGAGGTCGCCAATAAGGTCGTCACCGCGCAGGAGTCCGCCCTCAAAAAGGGCGTCGCGCCGCTCTCCGGCCCGATCAGTTTCGCCGGTTTCGGCGATCGCTACTTCCTGATGGCTCTCCTGCCGCAACAACCCGCCGCCGGCACCCTCGCCATGACCTATGCCGACGGCGAAGGCGAAACCCAGCTAAGCTTCCCCGCGACCACGCAGATCCGCACCCGCGTCTTCGTCGGTCCCAAAGCCCTGCAGGTCCTCGAGGCCGCCGATCCGCAGTTGCGCAACGCTCTCGACCTCGGATGGTGGGGGATTATCGCCCTCCCCTTTATCCGCCTCCTGAAACTCTTCTATCGCGTCGTTCCCAACTATGGCGTCGCCATCATCCTGCTGACCGTCCTCGTCCGCCTGCTGACCCTGCCCATGTCAATTCGCGGCCAGCGCTCCATGATGCGGATGCAGCGGCTCCAGCCCCAGATCGAGCGGCTCCGTGAAAAACTCAAGGACGATTCCGAAAAGCTCAACCGCGAGATGGTTGAACTTTACAAGCGTAACCACGTCAATCCGCTCGGCGGATGCCTTCCGATGATCGTCCAACTGCCGGTCTTTATCGGACTCTATCAGGCGCTGCTCAACGCCGTTGACCTCCGCCACGCCCCCTTCTTCGGCTGGATCAACGACCTTTCCGCCCCCGAATGCCTCCATATCGCCGGTTTCCCCACCATCCCCTGGACCACCTGCGCCGGCCTTCCCGTCCTCGTAGGCCTGATGACTCTATCGACATTTGTGCAACAATGGTTGATGCCGCGGCAGCCCGATCCGAGCCAGCAGCGGATGATGATGTTCATGCCTCTGGTCTTCAGCGTAATCTTTCTGCAGCTTCCCGCAGGTCTCACGCTCTACTATCTGGCATCGAACCTCCTCGGCATCGCCCAGCAGATTGTGCTCAACCAGGAATTCAAACAGCCCGTTCCAGAAGCCAAGTGACCCATGGATTCTATCGAAATCACCGCAGCTACCGTCGATGAGGCCATCCGCCAGGCGCTCGAGCAGCTCGGCGCCGAAGCCGACGACGTCGCCATCGAGGTCCTGACCACCCCGCGCGCCGGCGTGCTCGGCCTCGGCGCCCGTCAGGCCCGCGTGCGCGTGACCCGCCGCGCGCCCGAAGCCGCCACCAGCGGCGTGATGTCCCCGCCGCCGGCGCCGCCGCCGCGACCGCGCCCCGTGACCCCGCCTCCACCACCCCGCCCGACCGCACCGCCACCGCCGCCCCCTGCGCCGGCCTTCAAGCCCGACCCGGCCCCGCCGGCCCGCGAGCCCGCAGCCGCCCGGCCCGATCCGACCCCCGCCTCCCTCCCCGCCGCCGAACAGCCCGCCGCCCGCCCGATGCCGGCCGAAGAGGAGGCCCTCGTCGAAGCCCTCACCGACGACGACGAAACCGACACCCGCCCCACTGCCGACCTCGCCGCACAGGTCGCCGAGGCCGCCGCGGTACTGAAGGAAATCCTTGCCCTGATGGGTGAACAGGCGACCATCGAGGTCGTCTGCGACAACGACCCCGACATGCTCGAACTCAACATCAAGGGCGACGGCTCCGGCTTACTTATCGGCCGTCACGGGCAGACCCTCGACGCCCTCGAATACATGGTCAACCGGATTATCACCCGGCGTATCCGCGACGCCGCGCCCATCTCTATCGATACCGAATCCTATCGCGCCCGCCGCCGCGCCCAGTTGCATCGGATGGCCCTCGCCAAGGGCGAAGAGGCCAAGCGCGAACATCAGCCGGTGACCCTCGAACCGATGGTCCCGCGCGATCGCCGCATCATCCACCTCGCCCTCAAGGATGATCCCCTCGTCACCACCCGCTCCGCCGGCGACGGCTTCATGCGCGCGGTCGAAATCGTGCCCCTCGATCAGCGTCGCGAAGGCTCCTCGAACCAGGGCGGTGGGCCGCGCCGCCGTGGACGCGGCAACACCCAGCGCGGCGATTCCGATCGCCCGCCTGTCGGCCAGCAGGGCGGCTTCCGCCACGGCCAGAAGCGTATCGTCTAGCCGCTGCCGAAACGCGCTCGAGCGCCGCCCGCGCGACGCCCGCCTCAGATCACCCGCTGCCGCCGCAGCTCCGCGATCCGCCCGGGTTCATAGCCCAGCAGCTCGCCGAGGATCGCCTCGGTATGCTCCCCCAGGCCGGGCGCTCGCGTCTCCGGCAGCGAATCGTCCCCCACCGTCTTCAGCGGCGACCCCGGAACGATCAGCTCGGCGAAGCTCGGATGGCTGGCGCGCACGATCATCCGCCGCGCCGCCAGATGGTCATTGGCGGCCACCTCGGCCACGTTGGCGATCGCCGCACAGGGCACGTTGGCCGCCGCGAGCCGTTCGAGCCAGTAAGCCCGCGGCGCGTCGGCAAACCGCGCGTTCAGCACCGCTTCGAGCGCGCTCTGATTGGCGGTGCGCTCCGCATTGCGCACGAAGCGCGGGTCCGCCTTCAATTCGCTCATCCCAATCGCGTCGCAGAACCGTCCCCAAATCGCTTCGTTGCCGCATCCCGCCACGAAATACCCGTCCGCCGCCCGAAACTGCTGAAACGGCGTGATCGACGGATGCCGCGACCCGATCGGACCCGGGATCACCCCCGTCGTCGAATAACGCGCCAGCGCATCCTCCAGCAGCGCCACCTGGCAATCGAGCAGCGCGATATCCAGATGCTGCCCGAGGCCGGTCTGCTCGCGCACCCGCAACGCGCCGAGGATCGCGATAACCGCGTACAGCGCCGCCGTCAGATCGCCAATCGAAACCCCGCAGCGCGTCGGCTCGCCCCCCGCCGCCCCGGTGATACTCATCGTCCCGCCGAGCGCCTGCGCCACGATGTCATACGCCGGCGCCGCCGCCATCGGCCCGGTCTGCCCGAAACCCGAAATCGAACACAGGATGATCCCCGGATTGGTCGCCTGCAGCGCTTCATACCCGAGCCCGAAACGCGCAAGCGTCCCCGGCGAAAAATTCTCCACCACCACGTCGCTCACCCGGACCAGATCGCTCAACACCGCCGCGCCTGCCCGCTGATGGAGGTCCAGCGTGAGACTCCGCTTGCCCCGATTGACGCTGTAGAAATAGCCCGAATCGTCCGAATGCGGGATCCGCGGCGCATAGCCGCGCGCGTCATCGCCCCGCTCCGGCAGCTCGACCTTGATAACCTCGGCCCCCAGATCCGCCAGATTCATGGTGCAGAACGGCCCGGCCAGCACCCGCGTCAGATCGATTACGCGGACCCCGCTCAACGGTCGCGGTGTCATCATCGCGGGTTCCGCCCCATCCGCGCCTGCGCCTGCTGGCGCGCCCGCATCATTTCCGCCGGCGTCATGATAAGCCGCGGCTCGTCGCGTTCCTTGGCCGTCTCCTCCGCCAGCACGGCGCCGAGCTGCGCGCGCATGAAGGCCTCGAAAAACCCGCTGCGCTTCAAGTCCCGCCCGTCGCGCAGCGCGGCCGCGGCCGCCGCCGCCCGCGCCGCTTCGCTCCGGCGCCCGGTCCGCGCGAAATAATAGCCCGTATCCTCGAGCCGCCGCCTTAGACGCTCGGCGTTCGCGCCCACCAGCAGATGCTCGAGCGCGCGCTCGATTACCCCACGGATCCGCTCTTCCTGCTGCAGCCGATTGAGCACGATGACGCTCTGCCGCAGACTCGCGATCTCTTCGGCATACGGGTGGACCGCCGCCTCCGGCAGCTTGAACGCGCCGATCTCCGGCTCCTGCAGCAGCTCGGCCGAAACCTCCTGGTCGAGCGCGTCGGCAAACTCCGCGTACAGCGGATGGGTGAAAGTCGCAGCCGGCGGCTCCTCGATCAGCTCCGTCCGCAGCGTCAGAAAATCGCCGACCTTGCCGCGCCCTTCCGCCGGCGTCGCCCGCCATGCCTCGCAGAGGATAAAATCGGCGAGCCGCCATTCCACTTCCGCCAGAACCGCGCCCGCCCGCTCCTCGAGCTGGCGCCGCTGCTCGCGATACTCCTTGCGGCTCAGATTCTCCAGCGTCGCGGCGACGAGCCCCGCGCTATCGCTCACCACGCCCCACAGCCGCCGCACCCCCGTCCCGGTTTTGACCAGCCACACGATCCGCGCCCCGACCGCGTCCGGCGGCGACAAGAGCCCGCTGAGACCCGTCTCGGCGATTACCACCGTCCGCCCGCTCGCGACCGCCGCCGTCGCGCGCGCGATCCCGCGCTGGCGGAGCTTGAACAGCGCGCGGCGAATCTCGCGCCGCGCCGCCCCGCTGGCCCCCCGCTCCATCTCCTCCAGCAGCGCCGCCGCCTCGACCGTCGCGATATTGCCAAGCGCACGCGCGATCGCACCGTCCTCCACCCGTCGAGTCGCGCGCAGCTCGCGCAGTCGCGCGATCGCCTCCGCCGCGGGTCGGGCCGCGTCAAAACCTGCCTCGCGCAGGCGCTCATCCGTCTCGAAGCGTTCCTTCGGCATCGTCGAGGTCCTGTTAAAAATCAAAGCGCCTACTGTAACGGATTTGGCCGCGGCGCGCCTACTCGCGTCCTAGAACTTTTCCTCGCCGCGATGCCGCACCGCGTCCGGAAAATCCCGATACAGCGCGAAGCGCGCGTTGCGCACCAGCGAATTCACCGCAAAGTGCAGACTCTCGATCGGCTCCGTGCGGCTCGCCACCGCCGCGAACGCCGCGTCGAGCTGCGCCAGATCCGCCACCTCGATCATGATATGAAACTCACCCAGCTCCGCCGGTCCCAGCCCGAGCTTGCGCCGCATAAGCCGCCAGCCGCCGATCACGCCGCTCGACTTCAGCCGCGCGAGATAACTCGCCACCCGCTCGCTGAAGTCGACATCGCTCACGCCCGCTTTCAGATCGCACCATACGTGATAGATATTCATCGGCTCCGTCCATCGTTAAAAGGCCCGATCACCGCCGCGCAAGCTCACCCCGATGCGCAACGTCGAAGCCAAGTTCGCGCTCCCGAGTCTCGCCGCCGCCGCTGCCGCGGCAACCGCAATCGGCTTCCTCCGCCACTCCGCCTTCACCCAGGTCGATACCTTCTTCGCCGTGCCCCACGGCCGCCTGAAGCTGCGCGAGGAACCGGGTCGCGCCGCCCTGATCCATTACCGCCGCCGCGCCCAGGGCCCCCTGCAACTGAGCGACTACGACATCGTGAGCGTCGCCGACGCCCCGCCGCTGCGTGCCCTCCTCACCGCCGCCCTCGGCCGCCTCGCCGAGGTCCGCAAGCATCGCACCCTCCTGCTACGCCGCAACATCCGCCTCCATCTCGACCAGGTCGAGCGCCTCGGCGCCTTCGGTGAGCTCGAAGCCGTGCTCGCGCCCGACAGCTCCCCCGACGACGCCGCGGCCGAAGTTCGCGGCATCCTCGCGACGCTCGGGGTCGTCGCGCTGATCGAAAAATCCTACTTCGAGATGCTCGCCGAACGCGCCGGCGCGCCGAGCCCATCCGCGCCCAACTCGAGCAGGCGCAGGGTGAAATGGTAGGTCAGCCCCCAGATGGTTTGCCCGGCGTACTGAATCGCCGGTTGCGGCGTCGTCGTGCAGCCGTTCTGCCACGCGAAATGGCCCCGATAGCGCGGCGCTTGCAAGGCGCTCAGCGGCACCTCGAAAATCTCCGCCACCTCTTTCGGATCGGCCCGCATTGCCGCGTCGCCCCGCACGATCCCGACGAACGGCGTCACGAAAATATTGGTCGCGCGCGTCGCCCGGCCCTCGAAGCTGCCCAGCACCTCGACCGCTTCCGCCGCGATCCCGATCTCCTCCTCCGTCTCGCGCAGCGCCGCCGCCAGCAGATGACCGTCGCGCCGATCATAACGCCCGCCCGGAAAGGCCACCTGCCCGCGATGGCTCGCCAGCCGCTCCGATCGCCGGGTATAGATCACCCGCAGCTCGCCGTCCCGCGCGACGAGCGGTATCAGCACCGCCGCCGGCCGTGCCGTCACCGCCGGCACCGCGACCGCCTGCGCATCGCTCAGCGTGCGCCGCAGGCGCGCGAGAAATTCCATGCTGCGCGCCGCTAAAACGACCGGCTCAGTCGGCAGGGGCACCATCCGTCCGCTACAATAACCCAGCGGATCGCCGCGGCCAAACACCTGCGCCCGCGTGCGTAATCCGCCGAACCGAATCGCTCATGAAGCAATTGATCACCGCCGCCCTAAGCGCCGCCGTCGCCCGAGCCCATCAACAGGGCCGGCTCCGCACCGCGACGCCCACCATCACCCTCACCGCGCCCAACGATCCGTCCCACGGCGATATGGCGACCAATCTCGCCCTCACCCTGGCCCGTGCCGAAGGAAAGCCACCGCGCGTCCTCGCCGCCCTCCTCTGCGATCATCTCGAACTGCCGCCGGAAATCGCCACCGCCGAGGTCGCCGGACCCGGCTTTATCAACTTCCGGATGGCCCCCGCATACTGGCACGCCGAGTTGCGCCGCGCCGCCGCCGAGGGCCCCGCCTTCCTCCATCCACCCCTCGGACGCGGCCGCAAGGTGCAAATCGAATTTCTGTCCGCCAATCCCACCGGTCCGCTCACCATCGGCCACGGCCGCAATGCCGTCATCGGCGATACCCTCGCCCGCCTCTTTACCGCCACCGGCCACGCCGTCACCCGCGAATACTACTTCAATGACGGCGGCCGCCAGATGCGCCTGCTCGGCGAATCGGTCCGCGCCCGCTATCTCCAGGCCCTCGGCCGCCCCGCCGATCTCCCTGCCGACGGCTACCAGGGCGAATACATCGCCGCCATCGCCGCCGCCCTCCGCGACCGTCACCACGACGCCCTCGCCGCGCTCCCGCCCGACGCCGACGTCTTTCGCACCGCAGCCGTCGAAGCGATCTTCGCCGATATCCGCCGGAGCTGCGAACGCCTCGGTATCACCTTCGACGTTTACACCAACGAACTCGATCTCATGCAGGACGGCCGCGTCAGCCGCGTGCTCGAGGCCTTGCGCGCCCGCGACCTCGTCCGCGAGCGCGACGGCGCGCTCTGGCTCGACGCCGAGCGCCTCGATCTCCCCAACGCCAAGGACCAGGTCCTGGTGCGCTCGACCGGCGAACCGACCTATCGCACCCCCGATATCGCCTACCATATCGATAAGCTTGAGCGCGGCTTCGATCTCATCATCGACGTCTTCGGCGCCGACCATATCGCCGAGCATCAGGGCGTGCTCGCCGCGCTACGCGCCCTCGGTTACGACACCGCGGCGATCCGCGCCATCATCTATCAGTTCGTGACCCTCACCCGCGGCGGTGAAAAGGTCAAAATGTCCACCCGCAAAGCCACCTACATCACCCTCGACGAGCTCATCGATGAGGTCGGCAGCGACGTCGTCCGCTTCTTCTTCCTCTTCCGCAAACACGACAGCCACCTCGATTTCGATCTCGACCTCGCCCGCCGCCAGGCCCCAGAAAATCCGGTCTTCTACGTCCAGTATGCGCACGCGCGGCTGACCGGCGTCTTCCGCGAGGCCGATCGCGCCGGCGTCGCCCTGCCCACTCCCGCCGCCGTCGACCTGGCCTGCCTCAACGACGAAGAGATGGCCCTCGTGCGCAAAATCGTCGCGATGCCCGAAATTGTCGAGGCCGCTGTCACCGCGCTCGAACCCCATCGCCTGCCCTTCGCCCTGTTCGATCTCGCCGGCGATTTCCATCGCTATTACAACAAACCGGCGAACCGTATAATCAACCCGCAGGAACCTGCGCAAACCCGAGCCAGGATGCTGCTGGCTCACGTCCTCCGGCAGGTTATCGCGTCGGGACTCGACCTGCTGGGGGTGACCGCGCCAGAGCGGATGTAGGTGGCAACGATGCGCTTTGATGTAGGCTCTGGAGGATTCATCGCGATTCTGCTCACCCTCGCCGCGCTGTCCGGCGTGGTCTTCCTGATGGGAGTGGTCGCGGGTTACGACGTTGGCCGCCAAACCGCCCTCGACGCGCAGAAATCCGCCGTCGATTATGCCGTGGCGCCGCCCGCCTCCCCCGCCGCCGTCACCACCCTCGCCGCCCAGC